>Ga0187770_10000143_pt1 | contig 32559 bp, 33 predicted proteins | sample 0116_SJ02_MP02_2_FD_133154 | JGI IMG/M metagenome (GOLD analysis project Ga0187770, IMG submission 133154) | Tropical peat soil microbial communities from peatlands in Department of Meta, Colombia - 0116_SJ02_MP02_20_MG | ecosystem: Environmental > Terrestrial > Soil > Wetlands > Peat | place...
GCAGCCGAAGCGTTGAGCAAAATCGGAGAGCCCGCGATTGACCCGCTGATTGCAGCTCTGAAGGATCGAAACGGACTTGTTCGTGAGCGTGCAGCCGAAGTTCTCGGCAAAGTAGGTGACGAGACGAGTATAAAACCCTTGATGGAAGCTTTCCACGACGATGAGCTTTATGTGAGAGCTAAAGCTGTTCTGGCATTTGAAAGAGTGAACAAAAGGATCGTCGCAAGCGCCTCGCATTAGAGCCCTCGCAAACGATAGTAAAGCGTTTCGGAACTACCTTGACACTCAAGTTGTAGGAATAACCTAGTATGTTTATTATGATCGTGCGCGTTTTAGGCCGTATTTTTAGGCGCATGAGATTGCTGGCTTTGTCTTCACTTATCAAAATCAAAGAGCCTCAAAAAATACCGGTGAAATCTCAAATCATTGCCTAATTCGGGATGAAACGCCAGTGCCAATTTGTTTCCTTGTTGCACAGCAACGCCATACTTCTCGAAACGAGCTAATACGTGAGTTGCGTCTCCGACCTGCGTAATCGCGGGAGCTCGAATAAATATACCATCAAACGGAGAATTGAAAAAGGTCACCGTCAATGGCACCTGAAAAGACTCCGCTTGCCTCCCAAACGCGTTTCTTTTGACCTGCATGTCTATAAGTCCCAAACCTTCAACACGCTGGTTTTTGTAATCAGACATGATGATTAACCCGGCGCAGGTCCCCATCATAGGGATACTCTTGTTCTCAAGTATCTCCTTATCAATCCCTTCAAAACGCAATATTCTTGAAATTGTCGTGCTTTCTCCGCCGGGAATTATCAAACCGTCACAGTGTGGGACTATGCCTGCCCGCTTTATGGTCACTATTTTGCAGTCCAAATCCTTCGATGACTTTTCTAGAGCCGCTATATGCTCTGAAACAGCACCCTGAATGGCTACTACGCCGATAGTTAACATTGAGTGATTCCTTCATGACGGGTCGCTTGCGGTTCTAAAAACGCCAACTGCGACCATCTTATCTATGGCTCATAACGCAACGGCGATGACACGATCTGTTGCAGCCACTGCGCTTTCGCAAGAAACTCTGTAATGAGTAGCATTAGGCTTCCGATATATAAGAATCGGAGGCATTGCGAACGTTTGAGCTAAGAAAAACTGTCGCTCACTGGAATAGCATGCATTTGAACAACAGCGACCGATGAAATCGATAGGTATTTAGTCCAAAATGTTTTACGTTTTACATAATGGCCAAGGACAAGATTTTCAACATTAGAGTCTCAGAAGATGACTATGCCAATCTGAAACAACTGGGCAGCATCCGGGCACGTGAGATTTTGCTCGATGCCGTGAACGATGAACTTTTTGGGCAAGTTCCGAAAAGCGAGATGGAGAGACTTATTTATAAGTACGACGAGCTGGATACAGCTTTGGCCAATCTTGAGCAAAAGGTCCACATCATCGACCAAAAGGCTCTGTCCAAATTGATTGACGATGATTTCGCACAAGCTGCACTCAGCGATTTTGAGGATCTCATTCAGCGCGTGGATCGGTCCGTTGCAAATCTCAACAGAGAAAGGTTCGAACTCCTGAAGGTGAGGAGAGGCGGAGCACGCTATGTTTACACAGGTGTAAGGGAACTCGCGATCAAGCACCGACTGAACGACCTGCTCGACTGCCCAGACCCAGAATTGTATAACGAGTTAGCTTCGAGACAATTGATCGATAACAAAGACAAATACAAGAAAAACATCAGCGAACTTATCAAGGGCATTCAGGATAGAATCAAAGAAGAAGAGCTACTCCTGAACTCGCTGAGAGCGATGAGCCCATACATCATAATGAGAGAGAACATTCAGAGTCAGGTCGCCGCGTTGCAGGAAGAAATGAAGGACGTGCTTTACGTTATCGAACACATAAAAGCTCTTGAGCAAAGATACGTGCGAAACTTCTTAGAAAGCTTGAAGTTTAGCGGCGAGAACGAAAAGTCTTCGGCAGCCAAGCTCTTAGAAAACGAGGAATTTGTGGTGCGTTTCTATGACTCAGGTCTCTCTTTGTACGAAAAATTCGAAAAGTATCTTATCTGTTGCGGGGTCGATGAAGCTCGAGCTAAAGCAATAGTGAAAAAGCACATGACATGAACCCATAAACATTCTGACTCAAAAAACAAGAAAAGAGAGCAAAGCACTCAGACACTATGGACTCGACGGGAATCGAACCCGTGGCATCCACGTTTTTCTCCTAAGATGCGAACGTGGCACTCTACCCCTGAGTTACGAGCCCCGAACGCTAAATGATGCCGCGCTTTAAATAATTTGCCGATTCCCCAGCAGATGTTCGCGCTAGATCGGAGTCGCTGGTGGCATTAGCAAAAAAAAATACAGAGAAGGAGCTGTCTCAGAATAGGATCTCAATATCCAGCTCCTCCGCCAGTTCTTTGTAACGATTTCTAATTGTTACTTCGGTTACACCGGCAACGTCAGCCACCTCTCGTTGCGTACGCCTGTCACCGCATATAACCGAAGCTATGTAGATAGCTGCCGCAGCGACCCCAGTCGGGCCTCGCCCGCTCGTTAGTTCTTTTTCCGCTGCTTGTCTCAGTATTTCGACCGCCTTGGATTGAACTTCACCCTTGAGCTTTAGGCCGGAACAGAATCTCGGTACATAATCTATCGGCGATGTCGGAGTCAGTTTCAGATCAAGTTCCCGTGAAATGAATCTATAAGTTCTTCCGATCTCTTTTCGGCTCACCCGCGAGACCTCTGCAATTTCGTCGAGAGTCCTTGGAACTGAGCACTGACGGCACGCAGCATATAGAGCCGCAGCCGCAACGCCTTCGATGCTTCTTCCTCGAATAAGATTCTTGTCGACTGCTTTTCGATACACGACAGCAGCCGTTTCCCGCACATTTCTTGATAACCCAAGCGCGGACGCCATTCTGTCAAGCTCAGACAAGGCAAACGCTAAGTTTCTTTCCGTAGCATTTGACACGCGAATTCGTCGCTGCCATTTGCGTAATCGATAAAGTTGCGCCCTGTTCTTGGAAGAGATAGATCGGCCGTACGAATCCCTGTTTCGCCAGTCTATCATCGTGGACAATCCCTTGTCGTGGATGGTATACGTCATAGGAGCACCCACACGGCTCCTTTTCATGCGTTGATCGTGATCAAATGCCCGCCATTCAGGACCCATATCCATGAAATCTTCATCAATAACCAAACCGCATTTGTCGCACACAAGCTCCGCTCGTTCGTAGTCTTGGACTAGCTGTCGCGAACCGCATTCGGGGCAGACAGCTTTCGATTCCTCGTACTCTCCAAGCTCTTTCTGGCGCTCTTTTGTAACTTCTCGCGCTTTTGCGCGCTCTATTATCCTCTCTTTTTCTACTTCAACCATATATTCACCTTTGAGCTCAGATGTAGACCTTCTCGCCGCGGAGTTCTCGCAAGTTAGCGAGAGAAAGGTTCTTAAACGGCTTCACAGAAAGATATGGCGACGTTACTGGACCAAACACGTCATGCACCGTGCCAATTCTCTTCATTCGCTTCGTTACTACCGGAGAATCAATCGTTGGGAAGAATTCAGCTTTAAGAATAATATAGCCGTGACTCGATACGTGGAGTACAGTACCTACCCTTCTCAAATCCTGACCTCAAACGTTACATATATATATGATATATCAAACTATTTAAAGTTTGGGGACAATCTATAAAATTTTGTTGAGAAGGGACGTAGCGTTTCGACGAATTAAGCGCAGCGCTTGATCTTCGTTCAAACCAGCCCCGCGTGCGATCTGTTCGGCCTCAATATTCGTTATCAACTCAGTGCCGTGACAGTCTGAGTTTACGAGGAGGTTCGAGGCAATTTTAGCCACGTGGCCGTTAGTGACGTTGTGGCCACATCGGGCTGTAAGCTCCAAGTAGATTCCATTCTGATTCGCAAGCTCTACATCTTCCCGGCTCACAAGGCCTGGATGTGCAATGATGTTGACATCGCTAACAGCTGCAGCCGCCCGGTTTGTTCCTAGCGCCACCGGCTCTGCAATGGTCTCACCGTGTACGATTACTAGTTGCGCACCTAACGCTTTCGCTTTCCCAACAAGCTTGGGAATTTTTTCTGGCACAACGTGAGTAATCTCGGCTCCAACGAGAACTTCGATCCCGCTGGATCCCTCTGCTGCTCGCTTTGTCGCGCGTATCACTGAATCGATGTTGGAGAAGTCAACGTGATCTGTTATCGCAATGGCTTCGTGATCTGCTACATACGCCCGTCTTATAAGTTCACTCGGCAGGAGCGCACCGTCGCTAAGAATAGTGTGCGTGTGAAATTCTATTCGCTTGTTCATTTATCTTCAAGAATCGTGCAGAGCTCGCGATGCTTTTATCGCGCGCGCAATTTGCCGTATCGCCTTTCGCTTTGCGCCACTGACGTCTATGAGCAACCGCCCTTTGTGTTCCCACCAAAGCCGTGGATATGCCTTTTCATCTTCATAGGTGGGACTCAATCCTAGTTCCTGCGCTGCGCGAACGATTTCCTTGATATCTGGCGCTCCTACCGAATCTCCCTTGGCTAATATTCGACCTTCTTTTCGCGTTTTATGCGCGTCGATGTAAACAGGCCAAACGACCTTTTTTTTTGTAGTCTTCGCCATTGTTTGACAATCCCGCGTTGCAGATATTTTAATATTGTCAAAACAGACATTAAATACTATGCACAAGCTGGAGATCGAGGTAGGCAGAGATATTCTTAAAAAGAATAAGGAGGAGGCAAATCAGAACTTAACGGTTCTCAAACGATATAACATCCGGGCATTCGACATACTGGGGTCAATCGGCTCAGGAAAGACGTCGATTATCGAGAAGGTTGCCCCAATCTTGGAGCGTCAAGGATTACACGTCGGAGCGATTGCAGGCGACGTTGCTGGCGAGGATGATTTTCTTCGAATGAAGGCGCTAAATATCCCTGTTGTTAACCTAAACACCGGAACAGAATGTCACCTCGATGCACATCTTGTTAGCCACGCCATTGAAAGACTACCTCTCAAAAAGCTGGACATTCTGTTTATCGAAAACGTCGGAAACATGGTGTGTCCCACGGACTTTGAACTTGGGACCGACGCGAGAATCGTAGTTGTAAGTGTCACCGAGGGGGATGACGTCGTGAATAAACACCCCATGATCTTCAGGGTCAGCGATATTGGGGTTATCAACAAAATCGACTTAGCGGGGGCAGTCGGGGCGAGCGTCGCGCGTATGAAAAATGATATGAAGCGAATTGCCCCGCAGGTCAAACAAATCTCAATGAGCGTAAGAACGGGAGAGGGCATAAGCCAGCTTGTGGACGATCTTCTGAACTACTAGCATCTCTTGTCATTTCGGATGAACAGCTATTGTTCTGCAAGGAGAATCGCGTTGATTGATCCGTCCTGACCAGGTCGGTTGGTGACTTTCGCTTTGCCTAAGGTTGTTTGAACAACCGCTCCTTTCGTGATTATGTTACGCCTCACATAGTTCCTATTTGCACCGTTAAGTTCGACCGTGCCAATATCCGCTTTGCTCGTCTTGCCTGTCGACGCATTAGTCACATTCACGTGAGCGCCTTTGAGAAGCCGTATCTTCGAGTTGCCGCCGAATCCCGAAACTTGCTTCTTTCTGGTCTCTCCAAGCTGCGTAAGCGTCGACTCTCTGCCCATCTCATGTTTCCTCTTGCCGGCAGAGTGCTTGATTCTGCCTCCGGTGCTGCGGCGCACAGATTTTCCTTGCCACTTCATATGTTAGCCCGTTTCTTGACGTTAGATAGGGCCTGTTATAGAAGAGTCCTTATTTCAAGCTTTCGTATGGCTGATTCGGCGTCACTGCTTCTGAAAGTTTTGCTTATCTGCGCGACCAACAAATCGACCTGCCACCACGCCGAACGACGCTCATCGCGTTCAACATGTCGAGCATTCAAGCGTCGACACCAACCTAAGACTCGAATCCCACGGCCGCAGTGCGGGGATCACGTGAGAATCGAATCACTATCCATCTTCCACAAAAACCGACTTGTGCGGCTTGTCGCGGCAGTAGCTTCACAGCACAGCGTGCTACGTGGAGTTACGCTGATTTCTCTGACTCAGAAGCACGAATTCTGCTATGAGGGCCTCTAGTTGTATCCTTTCGTCGGCCCCTTCGCTGAGTCGAAAATCAATCTCTCCCACACTGTCAATGAGCTGCACTTTAGTCTGGTCGGAGATATCAAGGTCTAACAGCGCTTTGTGGATTTGCACTACAATTTCGCTTCCAGAAAAACCTTGTTCCAGAAGAAGAGCGTCAAGCGACGACAGCGCAAGCTTAAGCTTGCCCGCTATGGAAGCGCATAAAAGCTCCTTAATTGCTTGCGGATCGGGAGTCGCCGTAATTTGATAGATTGTTTCCTGATCAATCTCTGTTTTTATCGAAGCTGCCGACTGCAGTGTGTTAATGGCTCGACGCAGATCCCCCGCGGCCACATAACTAATTGCGTCCAAAGCTTCGTCGCTTATTTCTAACTGCTCTTTCGTGGCAATGTATCTCAACTGCGCTGAAAGCTCGTTTTCCCCAAGTGGTTTGAAACGATAAACAGCGCATCTGGATTGTATTGGTTCAATTATTTTGCTCGAATAGTTACACGACAAAATGAAACGACAGGACATGCTGAAGCTCTCCATAGTCCTCCGCAAAGCCGATTGCGCGTCAGGTGTCAGCGAATCAGCCTCATCCAGAAAAATAATCTTGAAAGGCGCGCTAACAGGAGCGGTTCTGGCAAAGTTCTTGATCTTGTTGCGAACAACTTCAATGCCACGTTCATCGGAAGCATTGAGCTCTGTGAAGTTGCTCCTCCAATCATCTCTGTAGAGTTCGTGTGCCAAGGCGATTGCCGCACTGGTTTTTCCCGTGCCGGCTGCTCCTGCAAACATCAAATGCGGCATGTTCTCTAATTTGATGTAGGATTGCAGTCTTTTAACGACTTGATTTTGTCCAACAACTTGGCTGAGCTTACGGGGGCGGTATTTCTCTATCCATATTTCTTCGATATCGATCGCCCCCCTTCCTGCTAAGAGTCGTTAGTAGGCACGCCCTAACGTTTCCTTTTTCCTTCGACGCAATCCAGTTTCCTGTTGCTGTTTACTGGCGTTGTTCGCCCAAGTCATTCCACGCGTTCAAACCTGTCCTCAAGTCTCCTAAGCACTCTAGGGAGCGTCGTATACTCCATATCCTTAAGGGGTAACCGATGTGGCTCAAAAGGCCCGTGTCGCCTCATATAGTTCGCTATCACATTTGCTTCATCGCGTGCTGCATCATATGCAGGATCGTTAAACAGATCCACGGGCCCAACGAACTTCCCGTTGGCGATTTGAAATCCGGCTGCGACAGCACGCGGAGGGCCATCAAAGCGAGTGCAATTCGCGTTTTCAAAAGCGACCGGCATAACTGGGCCATTATGGCTCCCTCTCATCCAGCCGCTGACCAAGTGAGGGAATGTCCACGGTTCGAGCACCTCACCGAGGGCGGGCAATCCCGACTGAGACCGCACAAGTGCCACCGGATCGTCCTTGCCAACATATTCGCCTGCGATTTCATACAGCTTCTCAGTACTTACAGCTGCTACTGGCTCTTCAGACGGCAATTTTCCCCCTTCTTTTGGATAAACCCGCTTAATAACGTAGCGACTCTTGGCGCCGATTAAGGCCAGCATGTCATACATCTCTGCGGGGCAATCCATAAAGACGCGCACGTGGTCCTGAATGTCCCATATCTCGAACTTGAAACCACTGTGCATGCTTGGATCAATCACCAATCCGGCCGTGTTGAATGGATCGGCAAACATCTTAAAAATCGGAAGATTGAAAGCACCAGGTTCAGTTTTGTCCATCATAAATGCGATAAGGGGCTCTCCCGTTCGTTCTGTGAACTCGAGTTCCGTAGCCCCTGGGCCCATTCCGCGTATGTTTCCTGAGAACGAGTCCTTCAGCATATCTTGACCCGCTCCATACAGCTTCAAAACCCTTGCAACATCCGTGCACGCAGTAAAGATCTTCCACGCGAGTTCGTGGACTTCTGGATCATTTTCGCCTTTAGCGTGCCCCATAAGCAGTTCGAGGTCATCACCACACGCCATAACTCTGAAATCGGCAACGATTCCCGTTTTAACTGCTTCGCTAAGAATCTCCTCTGCCTTTTCGCAAAGGTGTGGGTGAACGGTCGCGTGTCCTGGAAACCCCCCAACGTCCGCTTTTATCAAGCTTATTGTTACCTTAGCCATATTGACCACCGACGCTGATTAACAATGCCATCAGCCAAACCTTAATATACGTCCCGCATATTTAACATTCGCGAAAAACAAACAGCCTGTTATTCTCCTCAAGCGCCTGTGACCGATGAGGAAAGGTTTAAATTTAGCGAGCTTATATTAAGAGCGGTGAGGTTTTCCTATCGCTAATTGTCAAATGGTAGTTGGCCTGTTAGAGTACAGTATCGAAATATATAGAGGGCTCGTAGCTCAGTTAGGCAGAGCACCTGGCTTTTAACCCGGAATCTAAGGAGAGATACCAGGCGGTCAAGGGTTCAACTCCCTTCGAGCCCGCCTTTATTGCCGCTAGACGACAAAGCAACAAATCTCGAAGTAGCCGATAACAGAACACATTGAACGACGCTTGGAGAACAAAGATCTGCTTGTAGAATTTCGAGTCGATTCATCTTTTGTCCGTCTAGAATGCAGTTTGTGGTGGTGCGCATGAAAAACCTGAATGTTATAAAACATGAAATGGTACCGGAGCACTTCATCATGTCTGACGAAGAAGTGCAAGAGTTGCTAGCGCGATATAGCATCGAGCTTAAGCAACTGCCTAAAATATCTGTAACAGATCCCGCGTGCAAAGAAATTGCAGCGAAAAAAGATAACGTAATAAGAATAAAACGCCGGAGTTTGACAGCGGACGAAGCCGTATCCTACCGTCTCGTGATAGACACAAAAATGGGGTGAGAATTTGATAGACAGACAGGCAATATCCAAAAGCTATTTCACCCGAGACAAGATTGCACAGCATCACATCAACTCTTTTGACGACTTTATCGAGCTGGGGTTACAGAAAATCATTGATGAGCAGATAGTAATCGATACTGACGTCCCAGGCCTTCTCGTCAAACTTGGCCGTATTCGGGTTGATACGCCAAAAGTGCGCGAAGCAGATGGCTCGCTCGAGGAGCTTTACCCCACGGAAGCGCGACTTCGAAACATTACGTATGCCGCACCCATATTTCTCGAAATGACCCTTATACAAGGAGACATCGAAAAAGAACCTGAGGAAGTCGAAGTTGGACTAATGCCGATAATGGTGGGTTCAACGGCGTGTAACCTCTCCAAACTCTCCGACGCTCAGATGGTCAAGCTCGGCGAAGATCCGGCGGATCCCGGCGGATACTTCATTGTCAGCGGATCAGAGCGGGTAATAATAACCCTCGAGGATCTTGCACCTAACAAGATCTTTGCCGAATATGATGAACGCTATGGCGGACGAATAGAAGTCGCCAAAGTTTTTTCACAGCGCAGAGGGTACAAAGCGCTGGTCATGATAGAAAGGGGGCGTGATTCTATTCTGGAGGTCTCATTCCCCTCAGTTTCCGGGAGAATCAACTACATAATGCTTATCAGGGCGCTTGGTCTGGTGACTGATCAAGACATTGTCCAATCAGTATCCGACGATCCCGAAATCATCAAATTCATGTTAGAGAATATCGAGGAGGCAGAAGACTTTCTTCAAGACGCGGAGGAGTCGCTTGAACCATACTACCGAAGAATTCAGGAATCAGCAATGAAAAGACTCGGCGAGAAAGTTGCTGCTGGCCAAGCTACCGAATATCAGGCGAAACGGTCTAATTATGTTGTCGATCGCTATCTCCTGCCCCACTTAAATGATCCGCTTCTCTCCGAGGAAGAAACGCGACTAGTCAAAGCACACTTTCTCGGGAGAATGGCGGAAGCCTGCTTCAAACTTGCTCTGCGCAAACGCGGAGAAGATGATAAAGACCACTACGCTAACAAGCGTTTGAAACTCGCTGGCGACCTGATGGAAGATCTCTTTCGCGTGTCGTTCAGTCGACTTACGCGAGACATCAAGTACCAACTTGAGCGAGCGGACATGAGAAACCGCGAGCTGAATGTGTTGACTGCAGTGAGGGCAGACGTCCTAACAGAGAGGCTCACCCACCCCCTTGCCACTGGAAACTGGGTCGGAGGGCGAACAGGGGTGTCGCAGCTCCTTGACCGAACCGACTACATGGCAATGTTGTCGCACTTAAGAAGAGTGATTTCACCGCTTTCTCGAGCGCAGCCTCACTTTGAGGCCCGTGACCTACACCCAACTCAATGGGGCCGCATCTGTCCGAGTGAGACACCTGAAGGCCCAAACTGTGGTCTTGTAAAGAACTTTGCTCAGCAGGTCGAACTTTCAACCGCTCTCGAGGACGAGACCACAGTCCTGTCGGCACTTGAAGAGCTTGGCTATACGCCCATCGGACGCGAATTCGTGTCGGAGGTTGAAGCTGATGACCGAAGCTAGGATTTACTTGGACGGCGCCCTAAAGGGAACACACAGCAATCCAAAGCAATTTGTTGATCAATTTCGAACGAAGCGAAGACGTGGCGAGCTTCCGCATCTGATAAATATTGCTTATCATGAAGACACGAACGAAATCAATATCAACACGGATTCCGGAAGAGCTCGTAGGCCGCTTATAATTGTCGAGAGAGGGGCACCGCTCATTTCCGAAGAGCACATCCTAAAACTCGAGCAAGCAGAGCTTTCTTTTGATGATTTGATAGAGAACGGCCTCATCGAGTATATCGATGCCGAAGAGGAAGAGAATATCTACGTTGCTGTCGCGCCTGAAGATCTGACGAGTGAACATACACACCTGGAGATCGATCCATCGCTCATTTTGGGGATAGCCACGGGATTGGTTCCATATCCAGAGCATAACGCCTCGCCGCGCAACACAATGGGGGCGGGTATGGTCAAACAATCGTTAGGCGCTTCGTGCGCCAACTGGAAGCTGAGGCCTGATACTCGTTCGCACTATTTACATTATCCGCAGCTCGGAATCGTAAAAACCAACGCAATGGAAGCGGTAGGCTTTGACGACAGGCTTTCGGGACAGAACTTCGTTGTCGCCGTCCAGTCCTACGAAGGCTACAACATTGAAGATGCGCTCATTATCAACAAGAACTCGATCGAGCGTGGCCTCGGCAGAAGCCACTTTTTCCGCACCTACGAAGCTGAAGAACGCAGATACCCAGGGGGGCAAGAAGATAAATTTGAGATACCGGACGCAGAAGTTCGTGGCGCGCGAGGCCCGGAAGTTTATGCAAACCTAGACGAAGACGGTTTCGTCAATCCAGAGGCCGAAGTGCAACCCAATGATGTGCTCGTAGGAAAGACTAGTCCGCCAAGATTTCTTGAAGAGCCCACGGAGCTCGGTGGCATCAGCACCCAAAAAAGGCGTGAAACTTCTGTCACGATGCGTTCGAACGAGAGTGGCGTTGTGGACGCAGTCATCATTACGGAAGGTGAGAATGGATCCAGATTAGTCAAAGTCAGAACTAGGGATCAAAGAGTACCAGAATTAGGAGACAAGTTCGCTTCGAGACACGGGCAGAAAGGTGTAATCGGGCTCATCGTACCGCAAGAAGACATGCCATTTACCGGAGAAGGGATCGTTCCTGATTTGATCATCAATCCTCACGCGATCCCGTCACGAATGACCGTCGGCCACGTTTTGGAAATGATCGGCGGAAAAGTGGGAAGTCTCGAAGGAAGACGGATAGACGGTACTGCATTTTCTGGCGAACCTGAAGTCAGTTTGAGGGGGGCGCTGCGAAGAAATGGCTTCTCCCATACCGGAAAGGAGGTACTGTACGACGGGATCACGGGCGAAAGGCTGGCCGCCGACATGTTTGTCGGACTGATCCTTTACCAGAAGCTCCACCACATGGTGTCAGAGAAACTACACGCGCGATCGCGTGGACCCGTCCAAGTGCTAACGCATCAACCGACCGAAGGTCGAGCGCGCGAAGGAGGACTACGATTCGGCGAGATGGAGCGTGATGTAATGATTGGCCACGGCGCAGCTTTGGCATTGAAAGAACGACTCGTCGACGAATCGGACAAAGTTGAAGAGTATGTATGTACTGCGTGCGGGATGATAGCCACTTTTGATAAACGTCGTAACGTAGTCTATTGCCCTAATTGCGGAGCAGATACCGATATCTACAAAGTTGAAATGAGCTACGCTTTCAAATTGTTGCTAGATGAAATGAAGGCTCTCGGTATTGCCCCCCGCATTGAATTGGAAGACGCGGTCTAATCGGGAGGATCACATGAGCAGCCCTAAGCGAATCGGAAAAATCAAATTTGGATTGCTGTCACCAAAAGAATATCGGAAGATGAGTGTAACGAAAGTTATTACTGCCGACACTTACGATGACGACGGTTTTCCCATCGAAATGGGTCTTATGGACCCGCGGCTCGGAGTCATAGACCCAGGTCTACGATGCAAGACCTGTGCACAGCGTGCTGGCGAATGCCCTGGCCACTTCGGCCACATCGAACTTGCCGCTCCCGTAGTCCACGTTGGATTTGCAAAGCTTATAAGGAAAATACTTAGAGCGACGTGTCGCCGCTGCGGGCACCTGTTGCTCGATGAAATGCAGCAGCACGAATTCCTTCTCAAAATGCACGAACTGAAGGACAAGAATTACTCCACTGAAGACATTGTCAAAAACGTCATCAAAGAAGCGCGAAAAGCAATCACATGCCCCTACTGTGCGGAACAGCAGAAGGAGATAAAGTATGAGAAGCCAACTCGCTACGTTGAAGATAGTCACAAATTGATGCCCGCAGATATCCGCGATAGATTTGAACGGATACCAGATAGCGACATTGAGCTACTCGGTCTCGACGCCAGTAACGTACGTCCGGAATGGATGATACTAACCGTCTTGCCCGTGCCGCCCGTAACTACACGACCCTCGATCACGCTCGAAAATGGGCAACGATCCGAAGATGACCTAACGCACAAGCTCGTGGACATCATCAGAATAAACCAGAGATTTCAAGAAAATCGTGAGGCAGGCGCACCGCAACTTATTATCGAAGATCTTTGGGAACTTTTGCAGTATCACGTCACCACATTTCTTGACAACGAAGTGTCAGGAGTGCCCCCTGCAAGACATCGCAGCGGGAGGCCTTTGAAAACGCTGTCGCAAAGACTCAAAGGCAAAGACGGGCGATTCAGAGGGAGCCTCTCGGGTAAAAGGGTGAACTTCTCAGCACGAACTGTTATTTCCCCTGACCCCAACCTCAGTATCAATGAAGTCGGCGTTCCTGAAACTATCGCCCGTGAGATGACTGTGCCTATTATTGTGACGCAGCGCAATATTGGAGAGTTGCAGGAATATATCAAGCGCGGCCCGCTTAACCACCCTGGGGCCAACTATGTAAAGCGACCTGACGGAAGACGCGTGAAGATTACGGAAAAGAACGGAGACGAGATCGCTGAGACAGTTGAAAATGCATGGGTCGTCGAAAGACAGCTAAAGGAGGGGGATATTGTCCTTTTCAACCGACAGCCGTCACTACATCGGATGAGCATCATGGCCCATAGAGTCAAAGTGATGCCTTTCAAGACTTTTCGACTAAACCCCGCCGTATGCCCACCGTACAACGCCGATTTCGACGGAGACGAAATGAACCTGCATGTGCCGCAAACCGAAGAAGCGCGCGCAGAAGCGCGCATCCTTATGCAGGTGGAGGAGAACATCCTTTCCCCAAGGTTCGGCGGCCCGATCATTGGCGGCATACACGACCATATCTCGGGGCTCTTCTTGCTTACACAAAAAGGTTCTAAATTTACGAAAAGCGAAGTCTACGAGCTTCTCAAGAAGTGCACCGTTGAAAAACCACTCCCAGAACCTGCAATCTTAGAACAAGGCGTAGCCTTTTACAGCGGCAAGCAGGTGTTCAGTCAAATACTCCCAGAGCGGCTGAACCTTACACTAAAAGCTAAGAAATGCGTCATGCATGGAGTATGCCTCAAAACTGAGTGTGAAATAGACGCATACGTCAAGATTGAAGCAGGGAACTTGATTTGTGGCCTAATTGATGAAAAATCAATTGGGGCCTTTAGCGGCGCAATACTGGATGGAATAATCAGGGAATACCATGATACTGGCTTTACAGAGGCGTCGCGATTTCTGGATAACGCAACCAAGCTTGCGATAAGAAGCATCATGAAGTTCGGGTTCAGCTTCGGCATTGATGATGAGGAAGTTTCGCAGCAGGCACAATTGGAGATAGAAGAAATCATAGAAAAAGCGGAAGAGCGCGTCGAGGCGCTAATAAATGCTTATGAAGTCGGAGAACTTGAATCCATGCCCGGTCGGACGCTCAACGAAACTCTAGAGATGAAAATAATGCAAGAACTCGGTCGCGCAAGAGACAAGGCGGGAGAAATCGCGGGGAAGAACCTCGGATTTGCAGGCGAGCTAGCACTAGACAACTCGGCTGTCGTGATGGCTGTTTCCGGAGCGCGCGGGTCAATGTTGAACCTTACGCAGATGGCCGGCAGCGTAGGCCAACAGTCAGTGAGAGGTGAGCGGATCAGACGAGGATACTACGACAGGACGCTGCCTCATTTTCGAAAGGGCGATCTTGGCGCTGATGCGCGCGGCTTCGTCAGGTCGAGCTACAAGAAAGGCCTGACGCCGACAGAATTCTTCTTTCACGCTATTGGAGGAAGAGAGGGGCTTGTAGACACCGCTGTTAGGACGTCTCAGTCTGGATACCTCCAAAGACGGCTCATAAACGCGCTTCAAGACTTGGAAGTGGAATATGACGGGACAGTGCGATCCGGAGAGAGAGTTGTTCAGTTTGTTTATGGTGAAGACGGCATTGACCCCACCAAAAGTGACTACGGCAAATCCGTCAACGTGCAGAAAATCGTACAGAGCGTCATTGAAAAACATGGAAGCGGGTGAGTTCTATGGATCTTCCAGAAGCAATAAGTGGACTTAAATTGCCTTTGAACGTAAAAAACGATCTATTTACAGAATTAAATAGCTTACAGCTGTCCGAAAACGAAATCATTGAAATACTTCAGACGACGCAAGACGTGTACGCAAGGTCAAAAGTGGAACCGTGCGAGGCAGTTGGAACGATCGCAGCCCAATCAATCGGAGAACCCGGAACGCAAATGACAATGAGGACTTTTCACTATGCAGGGGTAGCTGACATCAATGTTACGCTTGGACTTCCGAGGCTCATAGAAATAGTCGACGCTCGAAAAGTACCTGATACACCGATGATGACGATATATCTCGATGCCGAGAGCGCGAATGACAGAGATAAAGCCCTGCAACTTGGCTGGGAGATTGAAGCGACACGAGTGAGCGACATTGCAGATATCCTTACTGATACGGATGAGATGCAAATCTATCTAGAATTTGATGATCGGATTCTGCAACAGCGGCGTGTCGATTTAGACGCTGTTGTGACTAAACTTCAGGCGCTTCAGGATGTCGATGTTCGCGCAGACGGATCTAACGTCGTATTAAGCCCTTCAGTCAAGCGCTACAGGGCGCTGCTTCAAATCGTAGAAAAAGTTAGGACAATGGTCATTAAAGGCATCGACGATATTAAACGGGTCGTCGTACGAAAAGAACGCGAGGAGTACGTTCTCTACACAGAGGGTTCGTCTTTAAAGAAGGTGATACCTCTAGCGCACATCGACGCGACCCGAACGAAGACCAATAACATCAACGAGATGGCTGAGGTTTTCGGAATCGAGGCAGCCCGAAATTCCATCATTGAAGAGGCAATGAGCACGTTGCGTGAGCAGGGACTGACAGTTGATGTTAGGCATATAATGCTTGTGGCAGATATGATGACGATTGATGGCGAAGTGAAACAGATTGGGCGGCATGGTATTGCAGGAGAAAAAACGAGTGTGCTGTCGCGAGCTGCTTTTGAAGTCACCGTAAATCACTTGCTCGATGCCGCTGTCCGAGGCGAGATAGACGACCTTGTAGGGGTCACCGAGAACGTGATTGTGGGCCAACCTATTCTACTCGGAACTGGCGACGTTCGGTTAGTCGCAAGAACGAGCAAAGTATAAATTCTGAGGCAAAAATGGAGCTAGATATCGCTAAATCCTTAAGAACGGCAATAAGAGACGGAACGGTCTCGGTAGGCGCAAAGAATACTCTTAAATCAATTCATAAAGGCGACGCCCAGTTGGTTATCCTAGCCTCTAACTGTCCGCAGAGGTTTCGCGATATAATATTATCAAGCAGTGTGTCTACGGCGAGTCTCAAGGTCAACAGCGTAGAATTGGGAGCAGTTTGTGGAAAGCCGTTCACCATATCCGCCCTTTCCATCGTCGATCCAGGATCTTCAGATATTATGTCTCTAAGGGAAAAAGGGATAAATAATGACAGAAGTTAAGCTCACAACAGAAGGGATACGCTACATAGCCTTGTTTGAGAGTTTAACCGGAGCAATCGCCCGTGATTGCTATGTCGACGACGAGAACGATCGCGTGATATTCGTCGTGAAGAAAGGGGATATGGGCCTCGCGATCGGCAAGAATGGCAACAACATAAACAAAGTGAAAAAATCAATAGGGAAGCACATCGAAATAGTTGAGTACTCCGATGAAGTCGACGAGTTCGTTGCCAATGCACTTCAACCCGTTTTCGTGAAGAAAGTACAACTCGTTGTAAAACAGAACAGGAAACTCGCCTACGTTGAAGTCATGTCCAAGGATCGTGGAATAGCGATTGGAAAAAACGGCAGAAACATTCAAAAAGCAAAAGTGCTTGCTCAAAGGCACTACGGCCTGGAAGACGTGATTATTCAGTAATTCCTTCAAACGAGGAGTCATCATGGGAAGAGGCATCTATTCGGCACGCAAACTGAAAAAAGACCACAAAGCGCTTCGATGGAGCGACAAAAACTTCAGCCGTCGCGTACTCCATCTGGACGAAAAAGCGGACCCGTTAGAAGGCGCACCGCAAGCACGGGGAATCGTGCTTGAAAAAGTTGGCGTTGAAGCGAAGCAGCCAAATTCGGCTATACGCAAGTGCGTAAGAATCCAACTGATCAAAAACGGACGACAGGTAACTGCCTTTTGTCCCGGGGTAGCAGCGACGAACTTCATCGATGAGCACGACGAGGTAACCGTAGAAGGGATTGGCGGCAGAATGGGTGGCTCAATGGGCGATATCCCGGGCGTCCGGTTTAAGGTCATAAAGGTGAACAACGTTTCTCTTGAAGAAATGGTCCGCGGCAGAAAAGAAAAACCAGTAAGGTAGAGAACATGCCAATAGGCAACAATAGCTTACTCTTCGGAAAGTGGGAGATTGCCGAGATTCACGTTGAAGACCCAGGTATAAAGCGATATGTTCACTTTGAATCACCAGCGATTCTCACCGGCGGAAGACACGCGCACCAGCAATTCAACAAGTCTAACTTATCTATCGTCGAGCGGCTAACCAACAAACTCATGCGTGGAGAAGGCAACACCGGAAAGAAAATCAAGGCGTATGGCATTATAAAAAAGTCATTCGAAACCATAAACAAGCGCACAAAGGAGAACCCAGTGAAGTTGCTCATTCAAGCCGTCGAAAATGCAGGACCACGGGAGGAGACAGTGCGGTTGAAATACGGCGGTATATCGGTCCCAAAAGCTGTCGACACCGCGTCTCAGCGGCGTGTCGATTTGGCGCTTATGTACATCGCGCAAGGCGCCAAAAAGACAGCATTTAAAAGTAAACGCACTTTTGATGATTGCCTCGCATCAGAGATCATAGCTGCTGCAAAGAATGACGTACGTAGCTTCTCGATAAGCAAGAAAGAAGAAAAAGAACGAGTAGCTAAGGCAGCACGATAGCGCAGTATTTTCGGCGAAGCACATGGTAAGCAGGCAAAAAATGGTTGAGCGTGTCACGACGCTCATGGACCGACCCGAAAATATACGCAACATAGGGATTGTGGCGCACATAGATCACGGTAAGACTACACTTTCTGACAATCTGCTAGCCGGAGCAGGTATGATTTCAAAGGAACTGGCTGGCACGCAACTATTCATGGACTTCGACGAAGAAGAACAAGCGAGAGGTATCACAATAAACGCAGCGAACGTTTCGATGGTTCACGAGTTTCTTGGCAACGAGTACTTAATCAACCTCATCGATACGCCGGGGCACGTCGATTTCGGGGGAGACGTCACACGGGCCATGCGGGCGGTTGACGGAGCAGTCGTCGTCGTCGATGCCGTTGAAGGGACGATGCCTCAAACAGAAACAGTCTTGCGACAAGCGCTAAAGGAGAATGTCAAGCCAATTCTCTTCATTAACAAAGTCGACAGGCTTGTCAACGAGCTCAAACTGGATCCGCAGGCTATGATGGGCAAGTTCGTCAATCTGATCAATCACGTGAACAAGTTGATCAAGGGGATGAGCGAGAAGAAGTTCAATGAGGGCTGGAAAGTGAAGGTCGATGATGGCTCTGTTGCGTTCGGATCCGCTCTGTACAACTGGGCTTTAAGCGTCCCTCAAATGGAAAAAACGAAAATCACATTCAAAGATGTATATGAATACTGTGCAAATAACAAGCAAAAAGATCTTGCAGACCGCAGCCCGCTTCATGAAATAGTACTAAATATGGTCATCACACACCTTCCGAATCCGCTGCAAGCACAAAGGCAACGCGTTCCTGTGATATGGCACGGAGACAAGAACTCGGATGAGGGCAAAGCGATGCTGAGTTGCGACCAGCACGGTCCCGTAGGGCTCATGGTTACCGACATATCTATCGACCCTCACGCAGGCGAAGTCGCTACAGGGCGCCTTTTCTCGGGGTCCCTAGAACGCGGACAAGAGCTTGCAATTTCAGGCATGCCAAACAAAAATCGAATTCAACAGGTTGGCATATTTATGGGTGCAGAGCGGATCGAAGTTGAGCGAATTCCGGCAGGTAACATCGCGGCCGTCACGGGACTGCGAGATGCGATAGTGGGCTCTACCGTTTCTTCTCTAAAAGCCACTGCTCCTTTTGAAAGCATTAAACACGCAAGTGAACCAGTAGTTACTGTTGCGGTCGAAGCCAAGAACATGAAAGACCTACCTAAGCTCGTTGAAGTCCTGCGGCAAGTCTCTAAGGAGGATCCGACGCTGCGGGTGACGATCAATGAAGAGACTGGAGAACACCTGATATCTGGCATGGGCGAACTGCACCTCGAAATAATCGCCCACAAAATCGAAAGAGATAAAAACGTACAAATCACCACGTCAGAACCGATTGTAGTCTATCGAGAGACAGTTCAAGGCCGTGCGGGACCCGTCGAGGGCAAGTCTCCGAACCGTCATAACAGGTTCTACTTCGAAGTGGAAGCGTTACCGCGCGATGTGATTGCTTTGCTAAAAGAGGGCGCCATCAACATGAACGCTCCGGAGACTGAACGGCGAGCGATCTTGATGGAAGCTGGCCTCCAAAAAGATGAAGCGCGAAACGTCGCCGATGTCTTCGAATCAAACCTTCTGCTAGACCTGACCAAAGGCATCCAATATCTGCGTGAAACGATGGAACTGATCATAGAGGGATTCCGGGAAGCAATGAAGACCGGACCACTAACACGAGAACCCTGTGAGGGCATAAAAGTGAAACTAGTCGATGTAACCCTGCACGAAGATGCAGTCCATCGAGGTCCTGCGCAAGTCATACCTGCCGTCAGACAAGCGATATTCGCGGCTATCCTGATGGCCAAGGACGTGGTACTTGAACCGATGCAGAAGGTTTTTATCAGCGTCCCCCAAAGCCTAATGGGAAGCGCCACGCAACAAATACAAGGAAGGCGCGGTCAAATACTGGATATCGACTCCGAAGGCGACACTGTAGTTGTAGTTGGTAAAACCCCAGTCGCCGAAATGTTCGGTTTTGCCGGAGATTTACGATCCGCGACAGAAGGACGCGCTATATGGAGCACGGAATTCCTGGGATTTGAGGTGTTGACGCAAAGCTTACAACCAGAGATAGTAAAACAGATAAGGCAGAGAAAAGGCCTAAAAGCTGAGCTGCCAAAACCACACGACTTCATAGGCTGAAAGGAGGAAAGAAGAAAAATGGCTGAAAAGCCCCATTTGAATTTGGCAATGATAGGTCACGTTGACCACGGCAAGAGCACGTTAGTTGGAAGGCTGTTGTTCGAGACTGGCAATGTCGGCGCGCACATAATTGAGTCATACAAGAAAGAAGCAGAGGCAAAGGGCAAAGGATCCTTTGAGTTTGCCTGGGTAATGGACTCGCTCAAGGAAGAACGCGAACGCGGCGTCACGATCGACATAGCACACCAGCGATTCGATACAGAAAACTACTACTTCACTATCGTCGACTGTCCCGGTCACCGTGACTTCGTAAAGAATATGATCACCGGAGCATCGCAGGCTGATGCTGCAATATTAGTGGTTGCAGCGCCCGACAGTGTGATGGCTCAAACAAAAGAGCACGTCTTCCTTGCAAGGACGCTCGGAATCAATCAGCTGATCGTAGCGATCAACAAGATGGATGCTTCAAATTATGGCGAGAAGCGGTTCAATGAGGTCAAAGATGAGGTAGGAAAGCTACTGAAAACAGTCGGGTACAAAGAAGCGGACGTTCAATATGTCCCAGTTTCCGCGTTTAAAGGTGATAACGTAACCAAACTTAGTGACAACATGTCGTGGTACAGCGGTGAGACATTGTTACAGGAGATCAACAAGTTCAAAGTTCCTGAAAAACCGGTGAAGTTGCCTCTCAGATTACCCATACAGGACGTATACACGATCTCAGGTATCGGAACGGTGCCGGTTGGCAGAGTCGAAACGGGTATGATGAAGCGGGGAGACAAGGTAATATTCGAGCCCGCAAATGTCCGAGGGGAAATTAAATCAATAGAAATGCATCACGAAGAGATTCCAGAGGCAGTTCCAGGTGATAACGTAGGTTTCAACGTCCGGGGCGTTGCTAAGAAGGATATTAAGCGCGGCGATGTTACCGGTCATCAAGACACGCCACCGAGTGTCGCAAAGGAATTTACGGCCCAGATCGTCGTTTTGCAGCATCCAAGTGCGATAACTGCGGGCTACACGCCCGTTTTCCATGCGCACACTGCGCAGGTGGCATGCACCTTCACGGAAATCAAGGCAAAGCTTGATCCCAGAACTGGTCAGGTCAAACAGTCCAACCCGGACTTCATCAAAACAGGCGATGCAGCTATCATCCAAGTAAGGCCGACAAAGCCGTTAGTGATAGAGAAGGTAAAAGAGATACCGCAATTGGGTCGCTTTGCTATTCGGGACATGGGGCAAACTATCGCAGCGGGCATGTGCATCGACATAGTCCCTCGGTGACGTCACGAGATTGAATGCAAAAAGCAAGAATAAGGCTGTCAGGCACGAGCCCGGAAATGCTTGATCACGTTTGTGAACAAGTGAAGAGCATAGCCGACAGGACGGGGGTCAACCTGTCCGGACCGGTTCCTCTTCCTACGAAAAGGCTTAGGGTACCGACGCGAAAAAGTCCCGACGGCGAAGGGACTGCCACGTGGGAGCACTGGGAAATGCGGGTCCACAAACGACTTATCGATCTTGATGCTGATGAGCGGGCGCTTCGGCAACTCATGAGAATACAAGTCCCGAAAGATATCAACATCGAGATAGTACTGGAAGGCTGAGGGTCTCGCCCATTCAGGATGATTTCGCTTGAAAAATGTGCGAGCCGAAGCAATTGTAGCGGATGAGTTGACGGCCGAGGTAGCCAAGTGGACTACGGCGCCAGCCTTGAGCGTTCCTTTTAGGTTCAATGAGAGCTGGTGAGGCTTTCGCCTCGCAGGGGTTCAAATCCCTTCCTCGGCGCTCCTATTTTGCAGTGTGTTTTTCCCACGGCTTAATGATGCACAGCTTCTTGTTTGTTTCATCCACGTTAACGATCGAGTAACTTATGCCTCGCCTGTCGAGGAAATCAATGAAAAAGTACTCGAAGTAAGCGGATTTATCCTCGTCAAATCTGGTAGCCGCAAGAACGAATGCCATCATATTCTGACAAAAGCGGGAGGCGAGCCAGTAATAGTCGTCGTCCGAAATATGGTACTTTGCTGGTGGTTTCTCTTTCGCCGACTTGGGTCTGCGCAACAGCATGATTTGGCCTGGCGAGTCTCTGTACTTACCACCGCATTCCGCCTTTAAAAATTTTCTTCTCGATTGCACGAGAAACCTGGCACAGAGCACGTGCAAAGAGCCAGAACGGCCTATTGCTCATCATTTACACTATTGAAGTATGAGTTAGCACTTTCAAGCAAAAAGCCGCCAAGTCCGGCAGCTATAGGTTGCAAAGCAATTCCAATGAATTTTAAATACCAAAGACTCATAGCTAATTCAAATGAGTGGTGAGATCAAGTTTGTGATACCCAAGGGCAGCTTAGAGGAACAAACGATCAAGTTCTTAAAGCTGGCAGACCTAGAAGTTGTTCGAAAAAGCCCGAGGGACTACAATCCGAAGATCAAGGATTTCAGAATAAGTAGCGTGAAAGTGCTGAGGCCTCAAGAGATCCCTCAATATGTTGCGGCAGCCTATTTTGATCTTGGCATAACTGGATTGGATTGGGTACGCGAGACGGGTAGTGACGTACGTATCATCGCAGAGCTGCCATACAGCAAAACCGCGTCTGAAAAGGTCAAGATCGTGCTCGCAGTCCACGAACAATCGCCGGCGAATTCTCCGTTTGATTTGAGGCAAGGCAGCAGGATTTCGACAGAATATCCACGTTTGGCAAAGCAATATTTCGAGAAGAAGGGAATTTCCGTTGACATATTCTTGTCGTACGGCGCTACAGAAGCTAAAGTCCCAGATATCATGGATGGTATAGTAGAGTTAACCGAGACAGGCGAGACCCTTAAGAGGAGTGGTCTCAAGGTGATCGACGTTATTCTTGAATCATCAACTGTGCTGATTGCCAACGAAGCAAGCTACGAGGCAAAGCGGCGCTCCATTGACGATATCAAGACGCTCATTCTAGGTGCCATAGATGCCCAGAACAGGGCTTTGATTAAGATGAATGTCCCTGAAGACAAGCTCGAAGAAATCATTGAGATCTTGCCTACGATGAAAGCCCCCAGCGTCGCCAAATTATACAACACAGATTACTACGCTGTAGAATCGGTGGTGGCCAAAGAGCAGATTAACGAGCTTATTCCGAAGCTAAAGCAGCACGGCGCTGAGGACATTCTGGAGTTGTCCATAAGCAAGATCGTCGACTAGCAAACGCGGTTTCCACGAAGATCAATAATACGGCTATGGCACCCCCAATCTTGATACGCGCTTGTGCATTGCTGATTCTCGCTACTTTGGCGATAACAGTGAGCTTCGCCGGTTGTCTGACCAAGCAACCCAGCAATGATACGACAAGCCCTGCGATCTATCCGGTAAACGTCACGCATACTCAGCATTACAATTACAACGGGACGTCTTATCTGACAGGGATTATCAAAAACGTAGGCACGCAGAACCTGATAAATGTCAGCCTTCAAGCCGAAGGATACGCAAACAATACGACAGACGAGCGAGGATATGGGGCCCCTCAAACAGGAATTAATGCGACAATTATGCCTGGAGAGACGAGCCCCTTCATGATCAAAATGTTACCTGTTACATCCAATGCGAACACTACTCTCGCGGCTCGAGCATTGGCCTCAATAAGGTCATTGCCGCTGCGCAATGCGAGAAACACTACTGCGAGTAAGGCGAGCCGGCCTGTCGCGCAAACAGCGGAAAAACCCGACTTGTACCAGATATTCCCCGAATACAAGCTCTCCAACGTCGACCCGTACCCGCTTTCAATTGAGAATGACAAAACCATTTTTTCAAAAAAGACGATCAGTATCAGCGGAGAGGTATACAACGGAGGGGCTCAAAATGTAAACTCCTCTGTCGTAGCGGCAGCGCTCTATAAAAAAGACGGAAACGTTCTCGGTGTCTTCGTAGGCATTTCGCAACGGGCAGATTCTGAAAAGACCGCGCCTTTCGAAATAGACATACCTCGTGGCAATTTCCCGATTTCGTCAGCGGATGTCGCGAGAACTCAAGTGTACGCTTATGAGCTTACAAATTGAAGCACGCCGCCTACACCGGGCTAACAACAATTTCGCTGCCGACGAGCTCGATTCTTAGTTCTCCCTCGTAATTTTCTGTCTTAAATACCGTCTCGCACACACGAATGGGCAAAGAGACTTCTACGTTGTCTTCATCCCGGGTATAGGTTCCGACAACGCCTCCACACGTTACTTCTTCCGCTCCTGCGGTTTCGACCAGCCTTATCGTTTCTTCTTTGATGATTGTAGAAACGCTCCCGGATGATTTGTTTAGTGGAAATGCGCTTCCTATGCAAAACGTCTCTATGCATTTTGCAGGAATTACTATAGTTGTAGAACCTTTGTCACAGCGATAGCGCACTTTACCCATCAACATAATGCCCTCTGCTACGAGCCACACGATCACAATATTGCGCTCACATATTTATAGCAATCTCAATGAAAGGCCACCAAATGCAAGAGAACTGAGTCCACCGCAGGCCTCGACCCAGCGCCTTGGAAGGCGCCGCTCATTACTAACTAATACGTAGATCCTTGTCAAAGAAGTGCAATTCGAATTTTGGGCCAAGTTTCTTAAGCGTGTCTTCCGCTCTGCTTCTCGTTTTTTCCGGCATGATCAAAACGATTCGGTCAACGTCTAAGGTCTTCAGCTGGAGCCATTTCGCAACGAGCTCGTCCGTTATCTCTGCCCCAACCTCTACTTCCGAAATCAGTGCGGGCGTATCGCTTGCTAAAAATGGCTTAACGCTATAAACGTCATAGGCGAGGAGATCCGGGTACACGTTAGAGATGCTAGCAACGTTTTTCCCCGTTATATTCATGACAACTTTGTATTTTTTAAATATGGTCTCGCCTGCTTTTCTAACAATTCTGTCGTGAAGGACCTGTGCTTGCGAAGCGCTCAATTCAGACATGCTTGCCATATTGAGCTCTGTCACTACATACGTTTTTTGGCGTCTCCTTCAAACTTCTCTTGACGAAGGCCACCTAAGTTTCGCGGCTGAAAGACATAGCAAAGCGATATGCGGCGCGCACGTCTCTGCTCAGCGATTTGCTATTGTGCAGAGTGTGACTTAGAAAAGCGTAACAAAAAAATTTCGCTACATAGGTATTTATCAACTCTTTGAGAATTCAATTTGTTCTTCGCAGAGGTGTCCTTAATGCGCATAGATGAAATGAACAAAAAAATACTGTATCTCTTGCAGCAAGATGGAAGGATGACATACAAAGACATCGCCAAAGCGATAAACAGGTCAGAATCAACAGTACGTGACAGGATATCCATAATGGAAGATGAAGGCGTAATAAAGGGATATTCAGCAATAGTCGACCGAGGAAAAGTGGGATTGCATTGTTGTGCCCGCCTCTTTGCAAAGGTTCATTTGGAAGAGCTCGACTCTTTGTCTAAAAAACTGGCAGAATTAGAGAATGTTTTTCAGATAGACCACGTCAGCGGCGACCATAATTTGCGGTTCACTGTTGCGGCTCACGACTACTCCCAGCTTAAAAGTTTGATCAACACCCAGATAGCTGATCTCCCACTTGAGATAATTCAAACAGATATTATCATGAAATCGCTCAAAGAGGGGGCGCCCCTCAAACTCCAATAAGAGCGCCGATAGCTTTTTTGCACAGTCGCAGGGCGCTGCGCGACCTTTTTCTGCTGTTTCCTATGCCTAGCGCAGCGGCATGGGTGTTTGTATTCGTTATTTTAACGGAGCCTGACCACGTGAAGAAGCACAAGTACAAAATGCCACGAGGCATGCGATACTCCTCGCTGGTCGAAAGAGCCCAATTTTACTGCAACGAGTTCAATGGGAAAGCGCTACGTCGTTGGAAGCCTTTCCGAAAAAACACAGTGATCTCATTCTTGGTTGGCAAGTATACCCAAATCTATCTCAAACAATTTGAGGACATTAGAGACGACGTGGTCGTGATTGATGATTATTGCAACTTGCGAGGTTTGCAAGAATACCTCTCGAAATATCTTCCCGAAGGGGTCTACTATGACACGAATCACTATGAAGATCTTGAAATATGCAGAGGCTGCCCGGACTGCTACGAGGCTGACAAGTGTCTTCCCTGCAAGCATTACGTCGGACAAGAACTTGTCTTCGATTTGGACCCCGAAAACGTATATTGTCCAGTCCACGGCGACCTAGATCAGAAGATGAAGGCGCATCAGGGGCGCATGCTATGTTTGATAGAGTTCAAGATCTTGAGAAAGCAAACAGTGTTGATGTATCGCGAGCTTAAACAAACGTATTCCAATCTGCGCATTGTCTATTCGGGGCGCGGCTTTCACATCCACGTGCTAGACCGCGATGCTACGTACTTAACGCGTGCAGAACGAAATTCATTAGCGAACGCTTATGCACGAAGGTTCCCAATTGACGAATGGGTCACCGCCGGCAATATCAAACTAATACGACTTCCATACACTCTGCACGGGATGATATCAAGAGTCTGCGTCCCAATAGAGCCCAGCGAACTGGAGCATTTTGACCCAGTCAACTACCAGCCAGCCATACCTCGTTTCTTGACGTTTGAACGAAACTGACAAGTAGGCGGCGGGCATATGTTCTAACACCTCGCAGACTACTTCTCGCCTTTCACTTCCTCGCGTTTATAGTACTCCTTCTTCTTTTCTGTTTTGCCCTTGACTTCTTTGCCTTTGTAGTACTCCTCTTTCTCTTCTTCTTTACCGTTCATGCGTGCACCCAATAGAATGACCTTTTTCAGCTACAAGAACATGAGCCCCATTTTGCACTTGTTGGAACCCAAGGCCTGCTAGAATGCCTGAAAAGCGCTTGGAGCACGTTATTGGACCTCCAAAAACTACGGGCTTTCGAACGGCGTGTGATCCAAATCCCAAGAGAATTGGCCGCTTGCGATGCAACGCAAAATCTGCTCACTTTTCACGCGTAGCAGCAAGCGGCTGGGCTGGATCAAGAGTCCACTCTGGCAAAAAAATAGAACGCGCGGGAGGCGTATCATACACTAGAAAGCTGTAGAGAAAAAGCTGTCAACGCGTGCATATACTTGTTTTTCCATTTTTTTACCTCATTCTGATCTACGTTTGCATTTTCTTTCGCTCTTAGGCCTAATGCAAAAACGTTCCACACCTCTTCAGCGATACGACGAACGTATCCTAAGTCAGGCCTGGGCGCCAGTTCTGTTTGAATCATATCGATTGCACGCTCAAAGGGAACGTATAGCTCGCTGTATCTATCGTCAAAGTCCTCACCGACCACACGAGCCAGCAGCCTAGAGAGACTATCTAGCTCTCCTTCATCTGCGACCTCCTTTTTTGCCGCGTTCTGCAATTGGCTAAGTGCGGTGACTAGAACCTTGTGCATTTGGCTCGGCGAGTACTCATAAATAAGGTCAAGTTTCGTGTATCGCGCTAAGATGTCAACGTTTAAAGTGAGTAAGATCGCATCGCTAAAAGACGACTCGTAACCGTCGAATATCAATATCGTATCCTTCCATTGATCAAATGAAGCTGTGACTTGCTGAGTTTTTTTTACGCGCGTCACATCAAAGATTCGGGGGGCGCCCCGCCCGTACACGACAGGGCCTGTCTTGTACCAATAATACGGGAGCCGCAGTTCCAGTTTTCTTTTTTCGCAATCTTTGTGAATTTGGAACAGGATCCTGTAAAATCGTGATGGCGTCAGCACGTAATGCGCCTCCTCGTGTTTTGGCGCTAACCCTTTGAACTTCGATAGTATCTGGGGCGGGACGCACGGCGTACGTTGAAACTTGTCAATGGTGTGCAGCATGGTGTAAGCCAGCAAAGGGTTCTTGCCGACCTCACGGACATAGTCGAGCTCTCTCACACTCGTAATCTCTAGCTTCATGTGCCAAAAAAGTGCTCTTTCTGAGCACAGGAGGATGGGATGAGTGAAAAGGCACTCGAAGCTGCTTACTTGACTTTTCCAAGGTTTTTATGAGATACACCTAAATTGCACGTTAAACTCGTTTTACAAGCGCAAGACTTTGGAGAGAAAGATGAAGCGCAATCACGTCTCATTTTGATCTTAGCGAGCGCCCCCTCTTCACCGGTGTTGCGCTGCAGCTCGGCTGAGAAGCACTGAAGTCTATAGACTACGAAACGGCACAGACACGAAATACAGCACGCACGCTGAATCGACTCTCTGATTGGTCTTTTTTTAACCTTAACGCTAGTGAATAAAAGCTGAGATGATTGCGGACAGGCAACTTCAACGCAAGTTACGAAAGCAGTTCTTCAAACGAAAAGAAGATTCCTAGCAATACCTGACGAACTTCGCAAAACATTATTCCTGAGCGGAATTGCGAGTTAGAACACATTGGCTTAGAGCATAGATTGCTATTTGCTGTCCATTTCATAGATTTCTGATTAATTTGGAAGGATGCCTTTTTGTTTTTTTTCTCTTTTCTTGCATATTCTCGCTCTTCATCGGTCAGCTGCTCCTCAGACTGCGCCGAATCTAAGGGGGATGATCACGTATTTTGATATAAGCAGCTTGTCTCCACGGATAGCGCCGCTCAGCAGGATATCAGCGTTTCATATCTATTTTTAACGTCGAACCCTTTCTTCGGAAAGCTTAAAGTATTGCTGCATTTTACTGTTGAACTCGGAGTCAAGCCATGTCGCCAAACGCAAAAGAAAGTGATTCCGCAGATGATTTGCAGGACCAGATCGCATCGCAGTTGCGAATGATAGAAGTATCGCACGACCTTACCATTACAAATCTGACAAGCATCGCTAGGATAATCTTTGCAAACGTCAAAAACAAGAACCAAGCACTGCAGGTCTGTACGGCAATCAATACGTGGATTGCTATTAACGAAATGCAAGGAAACATCACCGTGCCCGAACCTTTGGTCAGAAAATACGTTAGAAGAGTGATGTCGTAGGTATGTAGCCAACAAAAAACTCACGTCATCACGTTGGCCGACTCAGCGCAAAGATGTAAATTTCTCTGAGGAGCGAAACTTCGACTACAAACTAGCTGTTACTACCGCACTATGCTAAAGGTACTCTTTCTCGGTACGAGCGGCTCAATGCCAACGGTTGCTAGAAATCTTCCTTCTATACTGATAAAGCGAGATGGCGTCGCCATCCTCTTTGACTGTGGCGAAGGGACCCAACGCCAGATGATGCGTTGCCGTGCCGGAATCAACCTGTCGTCTGTGTTCATAAGTCACTGGCACGCTGACCATTTCCTCGGCTTGCCAGGACTGATTCACACCATGTCCTTTCTGAATCGGAGCGACAAGCTAGATATATATGGACCTCGGTGGGGGGGTGTTCCAAACTTGTTTGCACTCATTAATCCCCAGTTTCAGGTAGATTTTGTCGAAGTCTCGCCAGGAGATATAATAGAACTAGGCTCGTTCTCCGTACGAGTCTTCGCTGTGGATCACGGGATAGGCGCATGCGGTTACGTTTTTGAAGAGCACGAACGCCCTGGCAAGTTTGACAGAAGAAAAGCAGAAGAGCTCGGACTGAAGCCTGGACCATTGTATCAAACCCTCCAAAACGGCGAATCCGTACCTGTCGGAGATCGCGTTGTAATGCCAGAACAAGTGATTGGACCAAAGCGTCCGGGCAGGAAAATCGTCTACGCAGGAGATACGCGACCTTCTGATCGGGTTGTGCAAGCAGCAGAAAACGCCGACTTACTTATTCACGAAGCAACGCTAGCTGGAGACCTAGACGAATACGCAAAAGCTGTCGGCCATTCGACGGCATCTGAAGCAGCGTTGATAGCACGCAGAGCGGACGTGGTTAAGCTAATTCTAACTCATATAAGCTCTCGGTACGCAAATGTGTCGCCGTTGTTGGAAGAGGCGCGACTCGTCTTCCGCAATACATCCGTCGCAGAAGATCTCCTCGAAATAGAGGTGCCGTACAGGGATCGGCTCGACTAAGAGACGACTCGATCCAATTGGCAAACACCTCAAACGGTAATGCGCTGTAAATACATCAAGCTTCGAACGCCTTCATTTAATGTTCTTGATTCCAAAACGAAAACACCTTTATACCGCCTCAGTCCGCGCATTACACGACTCCAGCTGATGTTTCCTAAGCCGAGGACTAAGTGCTCATCGGTTTGGCCGTTATTGTCGTGCAGATGAACGTGGTCTACAGAAATTCGCAGGAACGAGTCTATTGCGTCAGCTGTGTTTGCGTGGCCAACGTCAAAAGTGAAGCCCAAACCCCCGACACGCATATCTGCTATTTCATCCGGAAACCGACCGAGCAGAAATTCCACATTGGCCATGTTTTCTATGGTCGCAGTGACACCAAGCTCTCTCGCGCAACGCGTGAGCTGCAACAGTGCATCATTATTCTTGCGCAGCGCTTTATCCGGGCAGAACGCCGCTAGGGGCGATATATAGCCGGGGTGGATAACAAAAACACGCGCATAGTCTGCGACCGCCTCTATCGCTGCTTTGATCTGCCTAAGAGTTTCACCCCAAATAGGCTCATTGAGGCTTGCGATGTTCAAGTCAGAAAATGGGGCGTGAACGCTAATCTCCAGGTCATAGGAGGACCTGAGATAATCAATCAAAGCGATCATGTCGTCATCCAGCTTCTGCGGCCCCTCCGCGATCACTTCCCAGCCTTGGAAGCCGACATCCTTGAGATTCTCAAGCTGCTCGAGATCGACTTGGGCGGACGAAAAATAGACCTTCATTTATTGCGCTCGTCTGTGATCGCTTCTATCACCTTGCCAGGCGAAGGCGCTACGACACGCACGAAGATCGGCCCAAGCGGATCCTGCCAAAAGTTTACCTTTCCGACTAGCGCCGCTTGCTTGTTTAACGTGAACTCAAAAGAGTTGGATGACACTCGTTTCATGAGCTCTACGCTTGCCGCGGATCGAATTCGCTGGGTTCGCAAAAGGTTGGCAAATGTCTCCAGCGTGTGACTAGTCCCAGTTATTAGGTTGTTTGAGCGCTCCAAGGCTGCGTCTGGAAATATGTTCCGGATGGCGCGTTCGACTTTATCTTGCACCTCTGTTTCGTGGATTGGCGTTCGCAAGCTTATCTCGACACCAGTCGCTGCGGCAAGAGACGATAGTCGCTCAATCACCTTGGATACAGAAGACTTAAACTCTTCGAGGCTCCCTTCATTCGCTATGCGGCAGTCAGCCTTACTTAATGCTTCTTCGAGCCCCCAAGCTAACTCGCGCTCGTCTTTTTCTTCAAAGCCTTGAAGACTAAGTGCGTCATCGGGGCGGCTTCTGCTCCTGACCCTCTCAAATCTAACTTCAGGCCTCGCAGCTATGGCTATGAGTTTGAAATTGTTATTGAATTCTCTCCTGTAAGCATCCACCTCTGCGACTCCCCTAAGACCATCTATCACGACCTTCTGCGATGGGAGCGCTCTGACAGCTGGGATGCACATTTGGGCTATTGCGTCCATCCCATCTCGAGCACGCAGTTCGTTTGCAATTGCGCCGACGTTTTTTTCACTCAACCCGACTCCCTGCTCGCTCATATAGGATCGTACTGCGTCGCCCATGGCGACGACCACAAACCCGTGGGCCTGCGCTACAGCTGTTGCTTCGGATTTGCCCGACCCAGGAAATCCCACGAACCCGATGATTAACAAACCGTCCCCTCAAGGCTCGAGCGGAAGCTCAACATATGTCCTCGTCGCCTTTCTCACGGGTTCGAATTCTAAGCGGGCGCCGACACTGAACTGCGAGTTCAACGATTTCGTCGCGCGTTAATGTAATCAGATCTCTTCGAACGCACATCTCAGCTCTGCCCTGTTGAAGTGCGTAACGGGCCTCAAACTGGTTGACCATTTCAATGATTTCGTCTTGGCTAAGCAACCCTTTGAAAAGCGTTGTTCTCAATTCAAAGTCCAGAATCTTGTGTGCAGCTAATGCTGCGCAGCCTATATTAATGGCTTTCCTAATCTTCTCGACATATGGATTCGCGTTTCCTATTCCGATGATTCGTGCATATTTTAGTGGATCGGAGAGGGGCGCCTTGAGATCGATAAAAAGCCCGTCGAGCAACTGAGCGTCGATCAGCGTATCCAAGACCTCCGGAAATGCACCATTTGTCTCGATTCCTATCAGCAGGCCTTCTTTTTTTGCCTCTTTAGCTAACAACTGTAGTAAGTTCGGTCGGAGCGTCGGCTCGCCACCCGAAAAGATTAGTGCACTTATATAGTCTCTATTTCGCCTAATTTCGCGTAACAACCCGTTCACATTAATTGGTGGCGCGGAGCCCCAAATCTTGTAGTTTTGGCAGTAACAACATTTGAAGTTGCAGCCGCGAAGAAATACTACCATTGAGGCTTTTCCGGGCCAATCAATAGTCGAGAACGGCACTACTATGGACTTATCGAAGTTATCCA
>Ga0187770_10000144_pt1 | contig 32480 bp, 27 predicted proteins | sample 0116_SJ02_MP02_2_FD_133154 | JGI IMG/M metagenome (GOLD analysis project Ga0187770, IMG submission 133154) | Tropical peat soil microbial communities from peatlands in Department of Meta, Colombia - 0116_SJ02_MP02_20_MG | ecosystem: Environmental > Terrestrial > Soil > Wetlands > Peat | place...
CAGGCGTAGAGCACGGAGGGCGAAAACCAGCGTGTTCCAACCGCGCCCCCAAGAGTTGTCGGAGTAGGCGGGGGTAGGCAACCACCCCACCTTCACGCCCAGGACTTGCTCCCAATGAATACCTTTACGACGGGCGGCATGGGGCTCGGTTTGTCCGATCTCGCTGAAATTGGCGGCAAAGAGGTTCACGCTGTGCCCACGCTTAACCAACTCGGCACCCAGGGACACGTGCCGGGTGCCCGACGGCTGGGACGGAGGGACAGCGTAGTGGTTGATCATCCAAACTTTCATGTGAAACCTATTTCAAGTTCTGCTTCCGGATTGTGTTGCCGCGCCTATTTCTTTCTCGAGCGGCTCCCCGGGCGGTATCGGGTGCTCCTGCCTCCGTGAATACAATGTCAATTCGCTTCAGTACGTTACCAAGTGACCCGCAACACTTCGAAAGCCTCGGCGAATTGTGCGCGAACTTGCATACCGCGTACCTGGGCAAGGCTGTGAACGAATTCCTTGCTGAAGTAGGGGCGTTTCAGTTCAAATTGGCTTTTGTACGCATTCAGGGCGGCGCACTTGCGATCGAGTAGTTCTGGAGTGAGGACAACGAACGCCTGAGGTGTGAATTTCCAGGAATTCCAGGGTAGTTCGTAGCCCCACAACGTATTATCCTTAAAAGTGCGCAGAGCTTCGTTGTGAATCACCTGATGGTCCTGGTGGACATCGGTACTAGACGGAACAAAGACGATGTCGGGCATGATCTTTTGCCTCAGTGCCACAAGTTCATCCAGTATTTCCTGTCGCTGAAGAGAGAAGCGCCGCACCGGATAATCGTGCACAAACGTCCGATGCACGTCCACACCCAGTGTCTGCATCGCGCACAAGAATTCGCCATGTAACCGGTCGGGAGCTGAACCCGGGGGTAGCGACTCTTTGGCCAGAGAGAAAGTGGCCACCCACACCTCCGCCCCGTGGGCAATCAACCGGGCGATAGACCCGCCGCAGCCTAACTCTGCATCATCCGTGTGAGGGGACAGGATTAATACGCGCCGATTCCCGTCCAATAGGGCATCCATCATGTGGTTGGTGTCCAATAATGGCGCGACGGTACCCGCTTGCCGTGATTCCGAGGCGCCGCTTCTTTCATTAAAGTTCAGGAGGGTTCGCGAAACTCGCTGGTCATTCGCTGGAATCTGGGTTGGCGGAGATCGTAGCCGCTGTCAGAAGTCGAGTAGCTCCGCCTTCCGGCACCCGCCTTCCAATCGTGACGGTGAGCCCGTGCCGCTCGCGCAGTTCCTTCAAGTCCGCTTGCCAATCGTAGTCCGCGTTCCCAGTCAGCGCGTCAAGTATCCCCGGGTAGTGTCGTCCGAATGGCGGACCCAAGCTGGTGTTGTGCCAGACGATCGTAAATACGCCACCGACCGCCGCGCAGCGTTGACGCAGGCTCTCCACTACACTTTGGACTTGAGCCGGCTCCAAGGCCATATATTGGGGGCTGAGCAAGGTACCATCCATCACCACTAGTGGAATCTCCAGCAGATCGGCGCAACGATTTTGATTCCACAGCCAGGGCAGGTACGGTACGCACGTGCCCGCCCGAAAGCCGGCGCAATCGGCAAAAGCTACCGAGCTATCGTATAGTAGACCGCATTGCTCCCAGTGCGCCCAGGTTTCCGGGCACCAGCGAAGGTAGTGTTGCCGCCCCCCGACGTGGTCATTTTGCAGAGCCTTGCGGCACTGCTGCACTTGGTCCTGAAGCAAGGCAGGAGCAAGGAAGGTATCGTATCCCGGATGCACGCCCATTTCGATGCCTTGGTCTCGCACCCAACGCATCACTCGCTCAACCCTGGTGTCAGCCACATCGTAGCCGGAATCAATCGCACCCGGCGTCGATGCCATCCAGTACACGGTCGAGTGCAGATTCCGCTCCATCGAGAGCTGGCAGATGTCTCGCACCTGCTTGAGGAAGGCAGGCTCGACGCCTGTCCCCAGGCTGAGAAAATCACGCAGGCAGAACACGGGCGCATGCCTCTTTATAAGGTGTCCGATGGCGCTCTTGAGGCTGAATGGAATCCCGACCCGGTCGATGTCGTGGCTGATCTTCACGCGCAATGAACGTGGCGCCGGCTGCCACCCCGGCATCATAATCCTGAGGATTTGTTGCAGTGCCAGGCCATATTCATCCACGATGGGCCGGTCCAGGTAATTATGGCGGAATGCCACACTTGCAGACGCAGGGAAGCGTCCGTGATTGTCTCGGGCCGGAGAACCGATCTCTTCGAAACGCGACAGAGTGAGGACAATACTGGCCAGTATATCCTCGGTACACGAGAATTGTTGCGGGCCTTCTTCGGTGAAGAGCGGCTGACCTGCCGTGGATTCTCGCGTACAAAAAGGAACGATGAAGTCGGGAACCAAACCGCGGAATTCCGCCTCAGGCTCCACGCACCAGGTTTTCCTCACTACCCTGTCCATTTGCAGTTCGGTGCATGCGAGGGGGAAGCGGATTTGGCCCGCTGCGCCGGGTTGCGGCTGGGCGACCAGCGAGTCGCCTTGCGGGCTAAACGCAATGTTCCAGCGCTGTAGAAATTCCCTGGCGACTCCCGCCCGCCTGCTCAATTCGATCAAGGCGTAGAGGCGCGCTTCGGGTGTGATGTCAGTGTTTCTTCCGTAAATGGTTGTAACCCGCCGAAGTGGGAATCTCTGACGGCAGTCGTCAGCCACCAATTAACGCTGTCGTGCGAAAACGAATCGGAAGCTTTTGGGCACGCCCACCAGTAGGACGGAATCCGACGGACGTACCACGACGCCTTCTCGACAAGTTTGGCTAATTCGGCATCTGCATCCGTAGCAAACAAAAGACAGACGTTCACGTGTCTTAGGAATGCTCCGAGCGATCGACCCACGGCAGCCGCGCAACCTACCGTGTACGGAATGAATTGTGCAGACATCAGTGTTGAGTAACGAAAGAACCTGCTGGTTTCGCAGAAATTCACCACCAGGTCCGCTTCGCCCTCCGCCGTATGAACGCGGAGCGGTATGGCCCCGTTATGCATGCGCGCCTGGCAATAAAAGTCCCAGAACTCCGCAGAATGCTGGACCCACGCAGTTTTCTCCGAAAGAGGCGGGGCAGCGGGTCTCACCTGCGCGGCAGGGATCACTTCGACTCCGTGATAGGGCTGAAGTTGATCGGGAAGAAATGGGCTGGGATACGCGTGGCTCCCCAGACGAAATAGCTTGGCGCCTATGACCGGAAGCGGCCGAATCAGCCCAAAAGATTGGGTCTCATTGAGTTTCACGCCGCGCGCCTTCATGGAGTTCTGCGCAAGGCGCGTGCCACTGCTCGCAAATTTGCGGCCCGGCAGTCGATATACCTCGTTCCATAGCCGACCGGCGATCGGGCTGAACCAGAACTCGCGGAGTACGGACCAATCCGCGATGGAGTGTCCGACGTGCACTGTACCGTCAAGGGTCACAGGCATGGGGTAGGCGCCCATCGTTCCACACAGCCGTTCCCCTTGGAAATACCCGTAAAGGCCACTCTCAGGACAGAGCCGTGCCAGGGGGTTCAGGAGATACTTGACCTGAAAGGCTTCCCAATGCCCTGCTGCGGCGTGGTAAGGCCAAAGCTGGCGGCGAAACTCCGCGTAAGTAGCTTGGTCGGCGGCAGTGAGTCGCCGTATAGACATGCAGCCCATCGTTTTGAGGCCGAATCGCCGGGCCGAAAGGGCTCACTCCTTGTTCAGTGAGCTGCGGTCGGCCTGCGGTTAAAGGCTCAGGCCCGCAGCGCCTCGGCTCCCTGCTGTTCTGGTTGATAGCGGGCATACAACTCCGCCAGTTCGCCGAGTGTACGCGGGTACTGGCGAAGCGCTTCTTCCGGAACTCTCCCGATCCGCTCGTCAAGGCAAAGCGTCAAGTCTGCTATGTCCAAAGAGTCTAGACCGCTTTGGGAAACCAGCGTTTCCGGCCTTAGTTCTGGCACTTCGGTGCCACGCTGCGAGAGCAGGGTGCTGACGGCTTGGACGATGATATCAAAGACAGCCTGGCTCATTCATTCCTCCGAATACCGTCGGCCAACCGCAGCAATGAAACCTAACGAGGAGTGACCGCGACGGCGGTGTTGCTTTGAGCAGCGCGCATCCCTGCTTCGAGCTCATCGTTAGGGCTGGAGAATCGGAGCTTACATAGGCTTTGGGGGTATATGGAGCTGAGATCACAGGGTTGCTGGTAAGACGGCCAGTGCGCCCGCCCAAGATAATCCCACGCCGAATCCTACCAGCATCACGCACGCCTTCGGTTTGATTGTTCCCGCCCGCCACGCATCAGCCAGTGCGACGGGAATCGTACTGCCCACCGTATTCCCTTTATCTTTCAGATCGACTACAAAGCGCTCCGGGGGGATCTTGCAGTGCTTGCGTAGCATATCCAACATGAGCTTGTTCGCTTGATGAAACACGTAGGCGTCCACGCTGTCGCGCTCCAGCCCGCTCTCCGACAGCAACTTCTCGACAAGCGCTGGCACGGCCGCCATAGAAAACGTCAGGAGGGCAGGCCCGTTCATAAACAGGTTATCCTTCGATCGGGTGTTACCCTTTTCGTCGGTCACCTCTACGGCTGTGTGACTCGAGCGCGGCAAGCGCAGACCGCCGGCGGGAACGATCAACAGATCAGCTCCGGAGCCGTCGGTGCCGAAAACAAACGGCCCGATTAGCGGGTCGCCGGAACCATTAGCTTCGCCCTGCCGTACTAGCGTGGCGGTGGCAGCATCTCCGAAGAGGGTGCGTACACTTCGATCCATGGGGTGGATGAATTTCGTATAAGTATCTGCCGTCAAAAGGAGAACGTTTGTTGCCACTCCGTTCTCAATCAGGGCTCGGGAAACCGCCAGTCCATAAATGAAACCTGAACAACCCAGGTTGAAATCAAAAGCCCCGCACTTTTTGGGAATCCCAAGCCTGTTTTGGATGATGCAGGCTGAGGCGGGAAGAAAATGATCCGGGCTCTCGGTGCAGAGCATCAGGAAATCAATTTCCTTGGGTGTGCAGGCGTTGCGGTCGAAGAGCTTCTGGGCCGCTTTTACAGCCATGTCCGTCGCCGTCTCGTCCGGGCCGGCGATGTGACGGGCCCTTATTCCGGTTTTTTCTTCAACCAGGTTCGCTGGCCAGGTGGGATAGAGCTGTTCTAGTTCCTCATTCGTCAGAATGGTCTCAGGCAGGTAGTACTCAATGGCTGCGATCTGGGCTCTCAAAATCTGAAGTCTTCCTAAGTGAAGAGACGGTTTACGCCAAAATGAAGCCGATCAAGCCGCGCTAACTGCGCTTTGGGAGATTGCGTGTTCATCGCATGGACGAATCTTTCGAAACTACGAATCCGTTGGAAAACTGAGGTCAAGAGCGGTGATCGAACGGATTGCCAGCTCGGCATAGGTGGCGACCAGGCGCTCCGATTTGCGCTCCCAATTGTATTTCTCAGCCACGCGCGCTGCCCGCTGCGGCCCGTCTTCGCCGCTTGCACAGGATGAAGCACCGGCCAGACCAACGCCTCGGCCACGAAGGCAGGCTTCAGCGCGTCAACCGCCAGCCCGCTCCTTCCAGGCGCTAACGAGGAGTCTGGCAACCTTCTGCGAGGCGTGGCCGTCCCCAAACGCATCCGTGGGCACCGGGGACGGTCGGTCGATCACCTCATGGACACTCTCCACGATCCTTTGCGTCTCAAACCCCGCCAAGATGTTGACGCCGGCACTGACCGTTTCCGGCCACTCGGTTTCGCAGCGGACCGTCACACAAGGCACGCCGCTCCAGAACGCCTCCTTCTGCACGCCGCCGGAGTCCGTGATGATCACGGCGGCCTGAGATTCCAAGGTTACCATTTCGAGGTATCCCACAGGTTCAACGAGGGCCAGCGGAAGATGAGAACCGTTGCCACTAAAGGTTTGGGCCAACATCTTCCTCGTGCGCGGATGAATGGGAAACACGACAGGCAGTGTATGGTTGATCGTCTCGAGTGCCGCGACGATTCCGCGCAGCCGACTCCCCACGTCGGTGTTCTCGGCCCGATGGACCGTGGCGAGCGCGTATTCGCCTGGCAATACGTGGAGGCGCTGCAATACCTCCGAACGTGACAATGCTCGATCCTTCACCCGCAGGAGGGCATCATACATCACATCCCCCACCCAGTATGCGTTGGCCGTGATTCCCTCTTGCTGGAGATTTCTTAAGGCCCGCTCGGTGGGGCAGAAAAGCAAATCTGAGATGCGATCGGCGATGATTCGGTTGATCTCCTCGGGCATGAGGCGGTTATAGCTTCTCACTCCCGCTTCAACGTGTGCTACCGGAATATGGAGTTTGGCTGCAGCCAGCGCGCCGGAGAGAGTCGAATTCGTATCTCCGTAAATCAGTATTCCATCCGGCCTTTCTGCGAGCAGAGCTTCTTCAACCCCCTCGAGCATCCGCGCTGTCTGAACGCCATGCGATCCGGAACCGACACGCAGATTATATTTGGGCTCGCGCAGTTGAATATCATCCAAAAGCACCCCAGTGAGCACAGGATCATAGTGCTGGCCGGTATCGAGGATTATTTCGGTGACTTCGCCGCACTCCGCCAGCGCTTGGGACACCATCGCAGCCTTAATGAACTGGGGCCGCGCCCCGATCACCGCGAGAACCTTAATCATGATAATGAAGATTAGAGAAACGGCAGCCCTACGCCTTAGCCGCGTCCCTCCTTTTACTGTGACCCTGCGCGACTTGCAATGCTGACCCTTTACCTTCTTTGCTTGCTTGAGCGAACGCCTTTTCTCGCCCAGCCGGCCGCAGCTCGGCGTAGGTCGTGAGCAGACACTCCGATTCGCGTTCCCAATTGTAATTCTCGGCTACGGCCCGTCGACCATTTTGACCCATTTGAGCGGCTTGCGCGGGATGGCGAAACAGCCAGAGAAGAGCCTCGGCAACGGAAGCCGGACTTAAGGGATCGACGAACAACGCACATTCCTCTCGTCCAATGAGTTCACGCCACGACGGAAAATCGGAAAGGATAACTGGTAGCCCGGCAGCCAGATACTCGAAGAGCTTATGTGGCATTGCGTTCACGTGGTTTGGAAGCGGATGAAACAGGAGCATTCCCACTCTCGCCCGGCCCAGCAGTTCTGCCACCCCGGCACGATCGAGCCTCCCCTTGAACTCGACCAGCTCGCTCTCCCCGTCGCGCAGGCATTCGGCCCTGGCCCCGAGGTTTACCCAACCAGCCATGACCAGCTTGATCGGGGTTTCTTTCGCAGCCAATTCCACAGCCTGCCGCATCTCACGTATACCCCTGACATCGGAAAGGTCCCCAATATAAACAGCGATCGGGTCGCGTTCCTCATAAGGCTGGCTCCTGGAACACCCGAACTCGTGACTCCAGGGGAAGTTCCGAACGCAGCGCGTCTTACTTGGCGGGAAGTTGCGGGCGATCGCAGGGGTGGCCGCAATCACGCGGTCGAAGCTCGAGGTAAGCGCCATCTGCAAAGCGCGGAAGGCCACGGACACAGGCCAGCGCAGCAGGCCCGGTATCCACTCCTTATGGAGGATGTCGAAAGCGAAGTCCTCGTGCACGTCGTAGACCACTCGCTTGCCGCGCATTCTCAAAAGAGTGCCCACGGGCATCAGCTCCGGGTCATGGAAGTGATAGATTTCCGCGTTTTCTCTTAAGGCCGCCCGGTAGATGGCCCAAATCGTGCGACTCATCCGCTCGAACCGAGTCCGCGGCTTCGGCAGCATGTGAATCCTGACCCCGTCCTGGCTCGTCCCATATTCTGAACTCAGAGCGATCACGGTCACATCGTACCCAGCCATGGCCAGAGACCTGCATTCTTTGTGGAAGAAGCGGGCATCAAACACGGTGTGAGCTGAGGACAGATGGACCACTCGGCTCAACCGCCGGTGGCCGCTGTCTGCAACCGGAGCGGCTGTGTGGGCAACCGAAGGAGCCTGTCCATCCGTGCCATGGTCGCCAGCGGTAGCTGCTGCCAGCGGCCGCCGCAACGACTCGGTTCCAATGACTTCGCTTTCCTGAGCGGCATACGCTATTGCATTCTGCAAGGCTTGCGGATTTCGCTTCTCCCCGAACAAGACCACCCCCACCGTGCTTGCCATGATCTTCAGATCCAGCGAAAACCCACGTTGGTCAACGTACCAGGTGTCGAGCATGATACGCTCAGGCCATGTCAGCTCGATGCCGCCATTTACTTGTGCCCATCCCGTCAAGCCCGGGCGAATACTCAGACGGCGACGTTGGGAGGCAGTGTAATTTACTAAGTGTTCCGGCATTCCCGCCCGCGGCCCTATCAATGACATATCACCGAGCAGCACGTTGAGCAGTTGCGGCAGTTCGTCAATTTTGAGGCGGCGAATCCACTTTCCCACCGGCGTGACCAAGGGATGCCCCTCCCGAATCTCGGTAACGTCGTCGATAGGAAGGTTGTTGATTCGCATACTTCGGAATTTCAGCAGACCAAAGGGGCGGCCATGGAGGCCCACTCGAGTTTGGCGATAAAACACGTCACACCCGTCGCTAAGCCAGATCGCCAACGCAGTAGCCAGCAGAAGCGGCGATGCCAATAAGAGAAGAATGCTACTGCCCAACACGTCAATGAGTCGTCGCAAGGTCGTTTTAGACCTGTGAGAGTATTTCAAACCGGAGTCCCGACAGGAGACGACGGATGGCTTTCCTCGTCCCTGATATGTGCCGGCGCCAAGTAGAGAATTAGTGCCGTGGCCAGACCTCCGTGCGTGATCAGAAGGGTACTTGGCAGAGTGTTGCTGACGGTAGCTGCAGGCATGGCGAGCAGTAGCACCGCCATTGCCGGGTCGCGCCTGGCGGCGATGGAATCGTAGATCCAGATCAGAAAGCCAAAAAAGATCGTATATAGAAACATTCCAGGCAAACCCACTTCGGCGTATCCCGCCGCCCAGAGATTGGCGTTGGCGTCTATATTCGCATCACCGAAGTAGGCGAAACCAATTTCATTAGGCGGCCTGAGCAACCTTTCGTCGCGCAAAAGGGGGAAATGATAACCAATGCCCACAGGGCCGATTTGAGAATAGTGTTCAAAGTAGAATCCTGTAAGCAGGCCCGGGGTCAGCATCGTGCGTCGCGTGATCAGGAAAGTAAGCCACACGTCATTAGTGGCGCGATCTACTACGGTGGATAAAAGGACGGCGGCCATCAACCCCGAAGTGAGGACCAACCCGAACCTGCGCCGCCGGCGCAGGACAAATAAAGCGAGAAGAGCGAGAAAGACAATGGCCGTCAGGGCGCTTTTGAAACCTGTCAGGCTGAAGACAATGACCTGGCCGACGATTCCCGCGATCAAGCACGCCATGCGGCGGTATCTCAACCCGAAGGCGATGAGAAAAGGATGGATGGCGTTAGACACCTGGCCTGTGAGGTAGCCGAGAAAGGGGGCCTCTTGAACTAGATCAGCATATTTGCTGCGAATGGTGTACTCACTTGCGCCCTCAAATAACGACATGATATTGCTTGCTAACGAACTGAATCGTCCCCAGACAAAAATGATCCCAAGGCAGATTATCCAAATCGTCAAGAAAGCTGGCCAGAACAGCGTGGGGCTCACTACCATTTGCCTGACGCTGAGCAACCTGGGGCCGGAAGAAACCCAGGAGAGAAGTGCCAGGCACGGGAGCAGCGTAAGCTGGAGCTGCAAAAGCTTTTCAAGTGGTATGCTGAGGCTCAATGCAGGCACGATAATTGCCGGGATATATACGGTCAGATAGAGCCACCACACGACAAGAGCCGAGGGCCGCGAGGAAGACTTGGGCAGAAACAACACCGGCAAAAGAGCCAGAGTGACTAACCAAGCCATCTGAACGGCGCTTGGCCACCTCAGCGCAAACCCTTCGTAGCCGTACTTCGGCACCACAATCGTGGCGTAAGCCCACAGGAGCGCCACCAGATACAGGCTGGTCGCCAGCAGCAGTTTCCCTCTCATCCCGCCCGTAACCCTGGCCTCCGCAGCGGCAGCAACTCCCGTGCGCTCACCTCGGGACAAGGTGTTAGGCAGTGGCATGGTGGAGCCCCACTGCGGCGACATATCGTTTGGTCTGCTCATACTCTTGGGAAGGCGACCCGCAGGACAAAGCCCAGCCACTCCGGCTGTGACTTGCGAAGGAACAGAAATGTCAATCCAAGGTTGAAAAGCACCACTACGCCGAATGCCGGCTTGCTAATCTGAAAGTGGAATCCCCACTGTGCGGTCAAGCTAATAAGTCCAAGCAACCCTGCTATCCACATGGGACCGATCTGAGGCGAGCGCTCCGCAAGTTTCAAATCGCGCAACGTCCGGTGGGTAGCAAGCGCGAGCACGCACATGGCCACTGTGGTCGCTGCTGCGACTCCGATCACAATTCTTTCCCTCGGAGCGAACCCAATGACAGCGGCCAAGAGAGCAACGAGGACTGCCAGCGTGACGACGACATTCCGCGCGTTATAGGCAACCTTGCTCGCCGCGTCCACTACACTGCGAAATGCGAGAAAGTACATGTAGGCGGGAACCGCAAGCATCACCACCCGAATTACAGGAACTCCAGCGACACAAGAGGGTCCGAGCCACCAGAGCACGAGGGGCTGCGTGAAAACCAGGCCTTGCACCACCAGCACCAGCGAAAGCTGCAAAACAGCCGAACGCATGTGGCCGACGTACTCCTTAACATCTTCCTGGCGGCCTGTCGCCAGCAGACGACTTATCCTTGCAAGCAAGACCATGCTCACCGGGGCAAAGGCCAGGCTTGCCATAGTCAGGCAGGTGATTCCGAGTAAGAGGTAAGAGTTCTGTGCCATGTCCGCGTAATGAGAAACCAGCATCGGTCCTACCGCCAGCAGCCCTCCAAACGCAATCTCACCAGGGATCCGTGCGACGCCGTAGCTGAGGAGCTCGCGGGCATCACTAACAAAATGCCCGCAATACCGCCACGCGGCGGCGCTCTTCGGTATGGCCCACAGGATTGAAGGAACCGCCAGGCCAAGTCCGGTGGCACCGATAAGAACGGACGCCGAGTGGGACTTGTAGGTCATCCCAAGGGCCAGTAGAGGCACGACCACCGCCCCCCCGAAGATGACAAGATTCGCTGTCTGCACCCGCTCCAAGCCGCGGAAATACCCGAAAACGGTGGCCTGCACGGCCGTTCCGAAGATGAACAGCACCATTGCATAGACGAGTGACCGGTTCTCCGACCCAAAGCACCAGTGCGCCACGGGCTGGGCATTAAGTGCCAAAGCTGTCCCCATGCCGGTAAGAAAGACCAAAAGTACTCCGAAAGTGGCCAGGAAGTACTGTGCGGCGCGTGTTTCCACCTCGTGCACGGTGTGGGCGATCTGTCGGGGCAAGGCAATTCCCAGCCCTAACTGTGAAGCTGCAAACAGCCAAGATGAGACCCGCCTGACCAACAAATACTCCCCGAGTGCCACTACGCCCATTCGTTTACTGACAGCCCCGACCAGCACGAAACTCGCCGCCAAACTCGCCACCTGCGTTAGCCCAGTCGTCAGCACGTCAAAAAGGAAAGGGTGCAAGCGCAGAGGGACGTGCTGCTTCCTATTGTTCCATTCGACCGCTGCCTGCAATTCGCGCTCCCCCTGCGGCTTGGCGCACCACTTGCGCGATCATCTGCTGGTCATCCTCACTGAGGTAGGGATGCATCGGCAAGCTCACGACTCGTTCAGCTGCCGCTTCCGCGTGCGGGTAACTTCCTCGACCCAGCGCCGGGCTGGCAAATGCCGGCTGTAAATGCAACGGGATAGGATAATGAACTGCCGTGGGAATGCCTTCAGCCTTCAACTGCTCTTGGACGACGGACCGGTTTTCCACTTGGATCGTGTACTGGGCATAAACTGAGGTATTGTGGTTCTCCACGAAAGGTGTCGTCACAATGTCTGACAACAGCGCACTATACCTGCTCCCCAAACGGTCGCGCTGCGCTATCTCGTCGTCGAAGACTTCAAGCTTAGCCAGCAGCACAGCAGCCTGCAAGGTGTCAAGTCGGCCGTTTACGCCGATCAGGGGGTGGTGATACTTGCGATCTTGCCCATGCACGCGGATCTGCTTCATTCGTGTTGCCAGGGCTTCATCCTGAGTGAAGCACGCACCACCATCCCCGTAGCAACCCAAGGGCTTGGATGGAACAAAGCTCGTGCAGCCGATCGTGCTGAGACCACACGACGGCCGGCCCTTGTACGTGGCGCCAAAACTCTGCGCGCCGTCCTCGATAACGGCCAGACCATGGAGTGCAGCTACCTGATTGATGGTATCCATGTCCGCACACTGGCCATACAGGGACACAGGGATAATGGCTTTGGTTCGTCGGGTAATGGCGGCCGGCAGTAGTTGAGCGTTCAGGTTATATGTGCGCGGATCAATATCTACGAATACCGGTTCAGCGCCCAGCAATCTGATGGTTTCCACCGTCGCCACAAAGGTAAACGGCGTCGTCACCACCTCATCCCCGTATCCGACACCGAGCGCCATCATCGCTATCAACAATGCGTCTGTGCCACTCGAACACGTAACACAGTATCGGGTGTGGGCACGTGCCGCCAGGCAGTGCTCGAGTTCGGTCACCTCGGGACCCAGAAGGAACTGTCCATGCTCGAGGACAGCGTGGATACGCGCGTCCATGCAGGATTTCAGTTTCGCATATTGCGTCTTCAAATCGATGAATTCCATGGCATTTCTTCCGAGCCGGTGCAGTTTAGGCAGCCTTCGGTTTTGGCGGAAAGGGAAACCCTCTCTTATCCACAATGCGGAAGGGGCCCAGGCCTTAATCCCCGTTGCGATGATGGACGGCCGCGGCAGTTTGCTCTAAGAGTTCGCAATAAGTGTGGCCGACTTCATAAGACAAACCGCAAGTCGGACAGCGAGCGAACTTGTATCCTCTGTCCAGCTTGACGCCGCACTGGCATATCCAACCGATCCTCCGCCCAGGGTTACCCACCACCAGAGCGTAATCCGGCACGTCTTTGGTAATCACCGCCCCCGCGCCGATCATTGCATACGTCCCAATCGTGTGGCCGCAGATGATTACCGCGTTGGCCCCCACCGTCGCCCCACGCCTCACTAACGTCGGCTGATACTCCGATTTGCGAGGGATGTGGCTGCGTGGGTTGATCACATTGGTGAAGACCATGCTCGGCCCGCAAAAGACATCGTCTTCCAGCACGACGGCGTCGTAGACGGAGACGCTATTTTGAATTTTGACGTTGTTGCCGATTGTGGCGTTGCCGACGTACACATTCTGTCCTAAAGTACAGTTCGCACCAATCTTTGCTTGCGAGCTGATGTGGGCCCAGTGCCAGATTTTGGTTCCAGGGCCAATGCTTGCACCGGCGTCGATAATCGCAGTCTCGTGAGCAAAGTACGAAGCTACAGTTTCCAGTTCATCCATATTAATCTTCCGAAGATTTCACTTCCCCTTTATGGTGCTTTCTCGTGATCAAACCTTCCGCTGCGTGATTTTGCACGTATGCCCGAACGCTGCGGGCGCTGTTTTCTGAAGGAGAATGCTTACGGCTCACGGCTGAAACAGATCGGGACTTCCATGCAGGGATTTGCGCGGAGCGGCCTGATTGTGATCATTAGCCGGCGGGGAATCCGACTCTCGGGATCTCAGTGCAATCCTTACACTGGCGTAGAAAGGCAGAAGCCGACATGCCACTGACTCCGATCCTCCTGGCCTCTTTTAGTATATTCTCGTAGACCCCCACCGCTTCTGGGAACTCAGGGTTGGATATCCTTCCGGAATGAAAGTTCAGCGTGAGACTTCCCCCAATCTGACTTAGGTGCTGGAGCATTCGTTGTACGGTCTCGATTTGGCCACTCGGATCCGGATACTGATTCGCCAGCACGACGTCCATTACTGCGAGCGGAAACTCCATAACAGGAGATGAGGCCTTCGAGTTCTTGTTGAACGGCGTAAAGCATCCCGCCAAGCCGCACCTATAGCCAATTCGATCCGGGTAACCCAGGCTTTCGTCATAAGCGATACCGTTTTGAACGATTGTATCGAAGGACCACCGATGATCAAACCTCAGGTAGTGGGCACGGCCGGAAACCAGTTCTCGGCCGACGATGCGCTTTAGGTCCTGGACCTGACGCCGGAGTTTTTCCTCGCGCCTGAAGGTATCATAATTGTAGTGAACACCGATTTCCCAGCCTTCAGGTATGTGTCGCAGTACATCGGCAATTATTCTCGAGCCACTGCGAGCGCCAAACCTTCCCCCGTGACCGTTGAGAAAGTAGAATGACGAGTTGTACCCACTTTCCTTCTCCATACTCACCATGCTGGCTACTTCGCCACTGTAATATCTTAAGGGGTGTAATTGGTTGGCCAGCAACCAGCGCAGGTTGACCATCGCCGGTGGCCTGCCATCTAAAATTGGTCTAACAGTACGATATAACCTGACACCTTGGGTCCAGATGTCATTTCCCCTCAAGAGATCCAAGTCATGCGAAAGTATTAGAGTCGGGGGTTTGACAAGACCTCCGCTGCTAAACGAGGGAACGCCTTTGGTGTTGAGGCCATGGCAGGCAGCTACCAGAAGCGCTACTGCCTCATTAAATGCCGGAACCTTAAGCAACCCAGCATTGCAGCGCGGACTCATGGAGGCCAGGAATCTTCCATGAGGATCGCGGCTCGTGTTCTCTTCTTCTTCGGCCAAAGTGAGGAGGGAAACGAGATTCCCAAAGAAATTCCAGGCGGGAATGAGCGTACCTTTCGGGTTTTGGTACCAGACCGGAGAATTGTCGTCAGGCAGGGCACGCCAGCCCACGCCTGGGGGTCTGGGAATGCGGTTCCAGAGAGTTAGATGGGTATTGTTGAATCTCACCGCATAGGCGTTGATAGGTTGCAGAGAAGCCGAAAGGTCATTGGGGATAGCAATAGCCGGCTTTTTGAGCCCCAGGCAGGCCTCCAGAGGCAAGAACACAATCTCCGTTCCATGGATGAACTTCTGCGCCTCACTAGCAAAGAACAGCCTTGTGTGGAGCAGGAGCTGTCTCCACAAGAAGTCGGTTCTTTCGTCGTTACCCATTGGCCCGAATGTCCATCCTCCCCGTTCTCAACATCCCCTCGGTCCCCTGCCGCCTATCTGATACTTTTACCTGTTAATGGCGGCGTGGGTGTGCGGTTTCGTCCAAACGCTTTTTGGCCTGCCGGTAAGGTTAGGCTCTCCCACAAGTCTCCAATCCCTCAACTCCGGGGGCCACTTCAGAATTTGATGAATGCCTTTTTGTTAGTTATCGAAGCTAACGAAAGAATCGCTCATTTTCCATCCGCTTGGCTGCAAGAGTTCTTTATCGCTGGCATACACCATAAGGGTTCTCTCTCTCCGAGCGCAGAGAAAGCCCAGTTTTCGCATGGCACCGATGAGCCGCGCAGGCATTTCGCCTTCGCCATATACTGCCCATCGAACACCCAACGCGTCCTGAGCACGTGCGGTTGCAATGAGATTCATCAATACAGACGAAAGAGGCAAGCTCTCGGAATCCAGGCGATATTGGCAGACTCGCAGATACCTACTGTCTGATCCGTTCTTTACGATCACAAAATCGTCATCACATGCTTGACTGGATCCCATTCGGAAGTATTGCGATTCGGGATAGCGCCAGGCAAGGAAGTCTTTGTCTTCGGTAAAACGAAGCACACTCGGCTCTCGCAGAGGCTTTATTAGGTCAGAGACGCGAACTGAACAAATGCCGTTCGCGCGGGGAACGAAGGGCATTGCTAGCGACCAGGCCGTTCGCTGGGCCGTCCCTGTCAGAAAAAGCAGGACGCGTTGTTTTGCGGTCAGATTCGGGGTGGCGGAGGCGCTGCGTAGTGGCCTGAGGACTAACAGGCACTCGAAAAGCGGGAAGGTAACGGGACGGCACCCTGCCATCCTATGCAGAACGTCGACTCCTCTTGGGCAAGACGCTATGCAGGGGTCCCAATTCAGCGTTCGACAGTGCCGATACAACTGAGCCAGTAGCACTACTGCTGCCGGCCAAGGAGATCCTTCAAAACCATGGATTCTTTCAGTCCGGTAATCTCTTTTTATGAAGTAATACTCTGTTTTTGCGGCGATCACTTCTGCATCGCCGTATTTCATTCGGAATGGAATGAGGCAAAAGTGTCCCGCCAGTTCGCCGCCATCTGTCTGCAGGAGGGCGTGACAGGCCGGTCCCTCTGGATTCTCCTGAGTCCAGCGCCGATAGTTCTCAGGGGACATGGGAAAGCGGTAAAAGCTGTTATATCCCGAGAGAATTGCCTCGTTCAGACGATCCTCAAGTGGCCCTTGAACGATTCTCAGGTTAAGCAACGGGATTAAGCTCTCTCAGCAAGCCCGCCCTTTGATAGCGGGGGCGGGCAACTCATAGGTGCTCGGCCGGCACTCCCAGGCGGACAGTAACCCGGGTCCAATGACCCTAGCTTAGCCAGGGGCCGCATCTTCTTGAAGCGCTCACTGTACTGCTTCTCCCCAATAACTCGCACTTTTACCGGAACGTGTAAGGCTGGAGTTCGCGCCGGCAGGATTCCTTCATCCTTTCGGCGAGGTCCTTTGGAGCCTTGTGGCGCGTCAAACGGAAATTGTTTTTCAAGCAGGAGACCGCGATTGAGTTTATAGATGACGCTGAACGGCGACCGTGCAATCTGTTCTAGGTTAGCGATTTAAGGAAGTCTTGGGGCCTAATGTGTAACAGGATGCAGTGACGATGACCCGCGAGACGGGCCCTTAGACTTCAATGTTCCAGAGGCAAGCAGACGCGGCGGCCATCCCTTGCCGAAAGGTACATGGCGGTGAGCAGCTCGAGCGAGCGCAGCCCCTCACGACCGTCAGTTTCCGGCTCGCACTGACCGCGCATGACTTCGATTACGTTCTCGAAATAGTATACGTGACCGTTGCCGTAAACCGACGCGGCTGGATAACTACATTGTTGTGCCACTGCGTCATCGGGATCAGGGGAGTCGAATTCCCAGTGCAAGACTTGATTGGCAGCAATTCCGCCCATGCGAACCGTTCCTCGTTCGCCGAGGATTGTAATCGAGGCTTCCAGGTTCTTCGGGTAAGTCAACATGGTGACGTTAAGAGAGCCCAGCGCCCCGGATCGCCAGCGCAGACCGACCACACCTGTGTCTTCGACTTCGATGTTTCGCGCCAGAGTGCCCGTGTACGCTTGAACGCTCTCTACAGGGCCCACAATCCAGTCGAGCAGGTCGACGTAGTGGCTTGCCTGGTTCATCAGCGCGCCCCCATCGAACTCCCACTTCCCACGCCATCCTTCGCTGTCGTAATACTCCTGTGGGCGGGTCCAAAACACATTGACCGAAGCCAGGAAGATCCGGCCGAACCGGCGCTTTTCTACGGTTCTCCGGAGCAACTGCAGGGTGGGATTCCTCCGGTTTTGCTTGATCACAAAAAGTCTCAATCCCGCACGGTCGAAGACCTCCACCATGCGCCGGCCGTCTTGCCAGCGCGTGGCCATGGGTTTCTCGGTTACCACATGGCATCCGGCCTGTGCCGCTTCGATGGCCTGACGGGCGTGAAGCCCGCTGGGCGTACCCAGGATGACGATATCAAGCTCGGCCTGGGCTAACAATTCGGTCAAGGTCCCGTATCCGGGCACTCCGTACGCTGAGGCGGCGGCATCCAGGCGCTCTGGATCGGTATCACACACTCCCACCAGATCCATGTCGCTTTGGTGTGCGTTTACCGACAAGAAGTGATGCTTCGAAATTCGACCGCACCCTACCACGGCAACGCGAATCTTGCGGTCCGTGATAGCGATCGGAGCAGAGAGGCCTAACGTGCGTGTTGAAATAGAGACTTTCACTGCGACACCACCCTTCTCCGGATCCCGGGTAGGGAAGAGGTGCTTTGCTCGATAGCTTTGCTCACGATTAGGAAAGGACTGATCCCTTATCAGCGGCTCAAGGACGTGTGGCGTAAACGGCGGCTAGCCCTGCACTTGATTCAATGACCTCCAGGGTGGTTCTGCCCATCCCATGAAGCAAACTACCGGGGACATAGACGATGTCACCGGCCGCAAGGAGAAGGTCAGGGCTGCGGGATTTCAGAATCATCTTCAAGTTGATTGGGATCTGCTGTTGCTTCCCCTGAATGGTGCGGATCAGGACCGTTTTGCCAAGCGTCGCCGAGGGCTTCGCGCCTTCTGCCAAGGCCATCGCCTGCGCCACACTCAGGGTGGTACGACGGTCGAGCATATACCCACCCGGCCGATTGACGTCGCCCAGGATGTAGACGATTCCGGTTTGGCCCACCGTGATACTGTCTCCCGGCAGGATATCGGGATTGCTTCGAGCCTCATCCTTGTCGCTTAAATCAACCAGAATATTCTGGGCGGGCTTATCCCCACGTACGATGGTCACCGCATTGCCCGCGTGCGGACTCAAACCGCCTGCCACGGAGATTAGGTCAAGCAGGCGGTGGGACCGCAACAATGCGTATGCGCCAGGGCGTGTAACCTCGCCCGTCACATAGGCTATCTGGCCGGCGTACTCCAGCACAAATACCGATACCTGTGGGTCTTTCATAAAGTCCCCATCCACCAGCTTGCGAGTGATGGCCCCCGCCAGTTTGTCCGGCGACAGGCCGCGCGCGGCAATTTCGCCGATCAGCGCCAGAGTTATCTTTCCCTCGCTGTCAATTCGGGCTCTTTGCGCAAGCTCGGGTGTGTCGAAAATGGTGATTTCGAGTAAGTCTCCGGGACCCAGTATCACGCGCGCCCCCGTCATCGTGGTGGAGAATGCGTCCTTGCTATATGGGCTTTCCACGCCAGCGGACGGCAGATTTGAGGGGAGCGAGCTCTTGCTGGAGTTGCCACTATCCTCATTGATTTGCGTCCCCGGCATAGCGCCTGGCACTTGTTGTGACCGGTCGGGCTCGCTGGTCTGCGCCAAAACGCAAGCCGGAACCCAAAAGAGAAGGGCCGCCACGAAAACGCTTTTACGACCGCTCATTTTTTTTCCTGTCTCCATTGGATTGTCCATTGCCGTTCTTGTCTCCATCAAAATACTTGTGGTAGACCGAGTGATAGTAATCAAGCTTATGCAAATCAAAGTCGTTGATCACTGCCCCGCTCAAATGCGCACCAACATCGGCTAGTGTCTGCATGGCCTGTCTAAGATCTTGCCGGCGACTTCGTTTGGCGCGCACCACCAAGACTACCGTGTCCGCCATGGTCGCCAGGATCACGGCGTCGCTGAGTCCGAGCACCGGAGGTGCGTCGATGATGACTTGGCTGAACTTCCGGCGCCATTGCGCTATTAATTCGCGCATTCGGTCCGAGTCCAGAAGGTCCGGCGGCTTGGGCGGGTGTTTTCCTGCAGGCAGGATTGCCAGGTTCGGCAAGGTTGGATGAGCTATGTAGAATTGACTTGGATCCTCGCCAACTAGCGCGGCACTTAGCCCACCGGTGGGACGAAGATTCAAAATACGGTGAATGTCGCCCCGGCGCAGGTCGCCATCCACGAGAAGGACCGATTGTTGTTTTTGGGCAAACACGACAGCCGTATTGATACCGGTCGTGGTCTTGCCGTCCCCTGGCACCGGGCTTGTGACCAAGAGTACCTGGGGAGGCGTCCCAGCCATGGAAAGAAGCAGCGAGGTACGCACGGACCGATAGGCATCCGCCATCTCGCTCTCCGGGTCTTCCAGGGAAACGATGCGCCGCGTGTCTCCGTTCCGGTCGGAAAGATTTCCAAGCCGATTGAACACGGAATTGCCATTAGACAGGTTGGGCACCATTCCCAGCGCGGGGAGTGCGCAGACGTCGGTCACGTCGTCCAAAGTCCTGATCCTCGTGTCGATGTTCTCCTGTATGAAGCATAGTGCCGTCCCGCACAGGATTCCGACCAACAATCCTAAGGCCACATTCACTCCGAGACGCGGCTCGACGGCTTGGACCGGGGTGGTTGCTGGGTCTATAACTGACAGATTCGTGGCCTTCAAGCCTGCCGCGATTCCGGCCTCCTTCACTTTCCTGACAAGTTGTTCGTAGAGCTCGCCGCCGGCCTCTACGTCACGCTTCAAGAGGCCCACCTGAACGGCCTCATCGTTGGTGTTGAGGGCTTGCTGCTTCTGCTGCTCAAAGGTGTTGCCAAGCATGGTCTCGCTATTCAACGCTGCTTCATACTCCGCCTTCATCTTTTCCCGGGTGCGGACAATCTCCTGCTTAATGGCCTCCGAAGCACTCTCCAGTTGTGCTTTGACCGCCATGACCCTGGGGTAGGCATCACCGAATTTAGCTTGGAGCTGTACGTATTGGTTTCTGAGCGCAACCTCCTGAGAATGCAAGACCTGGAGCGTGCTTCCCGGAGTGATCGTGGCCATCGCTTCCGGGTCGCCCCCCATAGCAACCCGATAGCGAGCCTCGCGCACAATACGCTCCGCCTCAGCGACCATCAGTTCCCGGTTGAGTTCGGTCAGCCTTTCAATGGGAACACTGTGGGTCGCGTCAGTACTGATGATGCCAGTGCGCCTCTGATATTCGATGTATTTATGTTCTGCCAACTCCTCGGCTTTCTTGACATCTTCCAGTTGTCCTGAAAGCCAAGCAGAGGCCCGCATGACGTTTTGGTAATGCGACTTGAAGTCTTGCTCAATATAAGTGTCCGTTAATGTGTTGACAACCTGGGCGGCCATCTCCCTGGACGTGCTCAGGTACCGGACCTCAATCACCTCGGTCTTGGGAATGGATTGAACGTGAAGCCGCCGGTGAAACTCCATCAAGAGCATCCAACGGCATTCCAGGCTGATGCTTCCGAACGACCGGCCTGGGGGCGAGACGCACTCTGGCTCTCCGAAGATGAATTCCCGATGTGCCATCTCCGCCAGCTGGTCAAGCCTCAAGCGCTTGATGACCTCCCACGCCAGCAAGTCGGTCCGGAGGATTTTGACCTCCGTCTGCAACTTGGTTTCAGTTTCGTGAACCTCACCTAAGCTTTGGAGCCCGAAGGAATCGGGTGTTTCCCGGTCCACTTTAAGCTGGGCGACGCCCTCGTATCCTTTCGGCAGGACAAGTGAAAACACAAGCGCGATCACGGCTGCCAAACCGACGCAGACGAGGAAGGTCGCCCTTCGCCTTCGCAGAGTCTGCCAGATATCCTGGACCGTAATCTCGTTTTGTGTGTGCGCCGTCAGCGTTGTGACCGGGGAATAGTGCATCTCCAAAAGCCGCCTGTGTGGTTCTCCGGTATTCCCCGGGTTGCTTCTTTGTATGTTCACATTCACTCCCCCAGTACGCATTGAGTTTCTTGGATTTGCCAGGTTGTTTGCTCCTTCTGCCTATCCCAGCATCCGGTCCAGGGCCGGTCTAGTGAGAGGCCCTCACCGAGTGGAATGTCAGCGCGCCGTCAGCGGCCGTCACCAGTGTCGACGGCAGAAACCACCAATGGTTGCCATGCTTCTTCATCTCGTAGCTCAAGAACGCAATCCCCGCCGCTGCAGGGAGCCCCACGTTGTACATCGCACTGCGGGCGCGGAAGACGGTTGGGACCGCCGTGCATGAACCCGAGTTAATGCAGTTCTGAGTGGTTTGAGCAGCGGCAATCGCAGATCCGAACATGAGACCCTGGAGTGCCCAAAACGCGACCCCGGAACCGGTCCGTTCTTTCTTTCCGGTGCGGCTAGGCGATGAAGATGCGGTCATTTCAAAGTTGCCTTGAGAGTCTGTGAGCGCTGCTTTGGGATTGCCAGGAGGAGCATTCACCGTGACAAGCACTCCCGACACAGCATCACCGGAAGCCCCGGTAACAATCCCTTGGATGCCTTTCTTCCACGAGTCGGTGGGCGTCGCATGATTATCCGCTGCCGGGGATTCATCTCGATTGCCGGCTGCCTCCTCGTATCGTTTTGATCTGATCTGGAACTTGCCTTCGGAGTCTGTGACCGCTGTTCGGGCACTGCCAGAGGGGCTCTTAACAATGACAACGACACCTCGAACGGCAATACCGGAGGCATCCTTGACGGTCCCTTGCAGAACCATCTTTCCCTTCTCCGGCAAAGCAGTGGTCGCCTTGTCACCGCTCCGTGCAGTGTTAGATTCGTCTTGAAGAATTGACCCTGGCAAAGCACGTGTAAGTGGGATGAGGGTTCCTTGGCTTCCCCTCTGTTTGCTATTGCTGAAAAGGTCGCGCAATAACGGGCTAATTGTGGACTGTCCCCTCGCCGCAGTGCACGTCCCCAACAACACCAGCGTGAAAATCCAACCCATTCCGGTCTGTGATTTCATAGGCTCGCTGCTCCAGCTTTCCTCAGAAAGTTAATACCGATGTGCTTTCTGTGTTTTCAGGATAGACACTTGCAAGGTTCCAACTCATCGGCGCTTACATGCACCGCGATGCTTTTCCTGATCAAGTCGAGACTCAGTACAACCCTGAGCTGGTCGTCTTTGCGCACTACAATACCTTCCAGGCCGGCTAGCGGTCCGGAACGGATTCGTACTCGCGCCCCGACTTTCGCGTAAGGATAGGGATCGACACGCCGTAGACGCAGCCCTGACTGCAGAGTCTCTATCTCGCGGTCGGGCAGCGGCAGGGCTCGACGTCCATCGCCGACGATGAAACGCACGTTGGGGACTGCCAGGACGCGGGCGCTCTCCGTGCGTGCAATCCGCACAAAAACATAGCCACTGAAGAGGGGCAGTTCGAGCTTGACTGTGGTGCGGTTCCTCCACTTCCTCGTGACCGTGTACAAGGGTAGAAAAGTCTCAATATCCCGCATCTGAAGGTGCTGTCCGACCCTCTTTTCATGGTTTGATGCGGTGTATACGGCGAACCAATTACGCGACGATTCCATACCAACCGGTGCAGCCTTATTCTCTTGGAAGCAAGCGCGATTCAATTGGCACTGCTAATGCCGAAAGAAGTGTTTCAAAAACCAGCCCTGGAAACAGCTAAATGAGGCTGGGATGCAGCGTATCAGAATCACTAATGTCCGCATGGCGAAGGCTCCGCCATTCCCAGTTAGCAATTGGGCCCCCTGCGATTTCGGAACCTGCGTCGATTGCTTGCTGACCAAGTCACCTTACCGGGCGGGGACTTGGTCGCATGCTGACTGAGTCTTGGGGGAGCAATAGTTCCGTATGGACATTGCATTAGTGTGTTTGTCGGATGACATTCCTGTTAAATATTGGCGCGGGCATGCACCGCCTAATTGTGCGCGATCTATTTCAAGTGGTGAAATATGTCCTATTTCATGACACCGCAACTACTAAATGCGTGAATTCTCGCGCCGACAGATATCGTGGCCGCGAGTGTGCACGCGCCGTACTCTCCAAACGGCAGTCCGGACAATGGCGACTATGTGGATGGCGCTGAGAGCGAAATTAACCGTATCGTATACCGCACTTCACGTCGTTGTAACGTTCGCTACCGAAAGTTAGACGGAATCCGAGGCTAGCTAGGCGGACCATAAGCTCTGACCCAGCTCCGGCAAGGCAGCGTGCATGCCGGGATTGGGTCTCGGGGCTAATTAATGGTCAACCGACAATTTCCGGGAGAAGTTTACTCATGAGCAGTAAATCTGAATTGCAGCGAACTGCCGAGGAAGACGGGCTGTTATCTGAGCCAGCAGTTGCCCCCCTAACCGGCAATGGACACCGGCCTGGCTTCGATCTTCAAGCGTATGCTCGCGAGGAGAGGATGAGGCTGCTGCACCGTTTGTTCGTGCTGCCCGGGCTGGAGTCGCCCCGCACGGTGTTGTTTTGCGGTGTCGGCGCAGAAAATGGGTCGAGTTTGGTATGCGCCCGCACCGCCAAGGCTTTGGCCTCTCAAGTAAAAAGATCGGTCTGTATGGTGGATGCAAATTGGCGTTACCCCTCCCTGCACGAGACCTTGCAAACATACAACCATTGCGGGCTAAGCGACGCGGTCCTCAGGCTCGGGGGCATCCGCAACGTTGCTCGTCAAATGAACGGCGGCAATCTTTGGTTAGTTACGGCTGGAATGCGAATTTCCGAGCCCCACGCTCTGCTGACTTCCGAATGTCTTCAATCCCGCTTAGCGGAATTGAAGTCCGATTTCAACTATATCTTGGTGGATGGGCCGCCAGTGGATATATACGTCGATGCCATGATCTTGGGAAAGTTGGTGGATGGGGTTGTATTGGTGCTGCAGGCCAATTCGACAAGGCGGGAAACCGCAAGAAGGGCTAAGGAGTGTCTTGAGTCGGCCGGAGTCCGGCTTTTGGGCGCGGTTTTGAACAGGCGCACCTTCCCGATTCCGGAGTTTCTGTACCACAAGGTTTAACGACTTAAAGCTGTCGAAGTAATTAGTACGGTACGGCCGGATTAGGATGGCGGGGGTCAACGGCAAGGGCAGTTGCGATAACGTAACTGACGGGGCGGAGCTATGCTCATTTCACGCAACCGAGCTCTGCGCAGAATCCGCAAATCAACAGGATAGAGCTGTTTTTCATCGCCCTGAAAAGAGGCGAAGACAAAGAATATGAGGTTATGCCCCATGAGAAAGCAGATTCTAATCGCATCTCTAATCTCGGTTCTATTCGCCACCGCCACCTCCGGGCGCGCCCAAGACGGCGGTGCCGCGCCGCTATCGGTCAAGCAGGGTGACGACGCGGCCGCGCTCACGCCCGTTCCAAGCACGCGCGCAGGGCCGACGCTGCAGCGCAGAAACCCACGCTACAGGCTGCAGATCGGCGATGCGTTGGAAATCAACTTTCCCCTGACCCCGGAATACGATCAAAGCGCGACCATTCAGCCGGACGGCTACATCAATCTTCGTGGGCTGCCCGACATGCATATCGCAGGGTTGACCACCCCGGAACTTGTTGAGGCGCTTAAGAAGGCCTACGCGACGCAGCTTATCGACCCCGAGATCACGGTAGTGCTAACTGACTTCGAAAAGCCTTTTTTTGTTGCCGCAGGCGAGTTCAACACCCCGGGGAAGATCGATTTGAAAGGCACCACCAACTTCGTGGAAGCAGTGGCGATGGCCGGCGGCATCAAAGACGGCGGCAAACACTCCCAGGTCATCCTCTTCCGGCGCGTGTCTGACGACTGGCTGGAAGTTAAGAAACTCAACCTGGACAAGATCGCGCGCAGTCAGCGACTTGGCGAAGATCTCCAAATCATGCCCGGAGACGTGTTGTACGTCCCGCGGAGTGCCATGGGCAAAATTGGCAAGTATATTCCGACCACTTCATTGGGCATTTATGTGAATCCCTTTCTTTTCTAGGTCACAGTCAGCCTCGGAGGCGCGAATGGAAGACCAGAGCATAATTCTGTACGGCGGAAGACTTCAGCGAGCTTTCTCTCTGCGCGACGCCACCTCGATTTGCTTTGAGCATTGGCGACTTTTCCTTCTGGTTTTCTGTCCTATCCTCTTGGGCGCGGCTCTATCCGCGCTGACGACGCCCAGGACGTATGAAGCAGAAACGGAGATTATGGTCAAGCGGGAACGGGTGGATCCCGTGGTGAGTCCGGAAAGCGACTCTACTGCCAATCTTCCCCCTGCGCTTAGCGAAGAGGACTTGAACTCTGAAGTCGAGCTGCTGCGGAGCCGGGACCTGCTCGAGAAAGTGGTGACCACCTGCGGGCTCGACCGACGGCGGGACAACTCGCTCTTGGAGAGGTTGATTGGTGCGTTGGAGCCGGCGTACTCGGATCAACGCGCAAAACAGTTCGCGGTTCCCCTCGCCGTGCGTGCGCTGCAAAGGAAATTGAAAGTCGACTCCATCAGAAAAACGAACCTTATCCGTGTAACGTACTCATCTCCGGACCCAAAGCTGGCAGCCACGGTTTTGAAAATGCTCACCGATTCTTACTTGGTGAAGCACCTGGAGGTTCAGCGTCCTCACGGAACGTTTGCATTCTTCCAGCAGGAAGCCATTCGGTACTGGGAAGCCCTTAAGGCAGCCGAAAAAGAGCTGGCGGACTTTAACCACGCGCAGAACACCGTGTCGGCTGAAGCCGAAACGGCTGCTGCCGAGCTTAAACTGGCGGACTTCCAGGCAAACCTCCGCCAGACGCGCGCGGCTATCACAGCTACCACAGAGCGAATCCGGACCCTCAACACACAGATGGAATCCACGCCGAAGCGGCTGGCCACACAAGTCCGCACCAGCCCCACCCTCCTGCAACAGTTGAAGTCCGATCTATTAGCTCTCCAACTAAAGCGCACGGAACTGGCAGGCAAGTACGCGCCCAGCCAACGGGCGGTTCGCGAACTTGAGTCCCAGATTGCGGAGACGGAAGCGGCTATTGCACAAGAGGAGTCCTCGCCCCTTCACGAAGATGCTACTGACAGCAACCCCACTTACCAGTGGCTCTCCGAGGACTTCGCCAAATCGACCACCGAGCTCGCCTCGCTCCGGGCACAAGCCACGGCTCTCGACGAGCAGGTTGGTGCTTACCGCGCCGATCTGCTTACCCTGGATAGAAAGGGACTGGAGCAGCAGGATCTGCTTCGCAATGTCAAGTCCCAGGAGACCAATTACCTCCTCTATGTGAATAAACGCGAGGAAGCGCGGATCTCCGATGCGCTTGACCGAAACGGTATCGTTAACGCTTCCATCGTGGAAAAAGCCACGGTCCCGGCCTTGCCTTCCGGACTGGGACCTGTCCTGATATTTTTTATGGGCTTGTTTGTGGCAGGTTTCGCTGGCGCAGGCGCGGCGTTTACCAAGCAGTACATCAGCTCGTCTTTTAGGAAACCCGAGGAAGTGGAGTTAATCTTGGGGGTCCCGCTCCTGGCCTCCTTTCCAAGAGATGAGCTCCCACAAGATGTCGCAGGCCATTGACTTTCAACAGCGCACGCATGGCGCCCTCGGAAGCTTCGGTAGGAATACGTTTTGGCTTTGGATCGACAAGGGCGCCTTGAAAGTCGGCACCGTCATCGCCGGCTTATTTCTGGTGCGATACCTCGGGCCGACTAACTTCGGCATTTACAGTATCGCTCTCGCCGCTGGGGCCTTTGCCAATGCCATCCTGGATCTCGGTCTCACTCCCTACGCGGCGCGGATCGTGGGTGCGGATCCCGGAGAAGGAAGGCCCATCCTCGCATTCTCGCTGCTTGTGACGCTCGTCTCAGCCGTTGCTGAGATCGTCCTGGTTTTCGTCTTCGCGCACCAGAGGAATTGGTATGCAGCCTGCTTGTGCACGGGCCTGATCGTCTGTAACCTGGAAGGAACAAGCACTCTTTGTTCTTTCATGTTGACCGCAGACCTCCGCTCGCGCGCGATACTGCCTGGTTCGTTGCTAAGTGCCTCGGGGCTCATCGTGCTGGCTGTGCTGGTCATTCACTGGCGATTGCCGGTGTTTGTTCTCCTGGCAGGCCTTACGGTAAGGTCGTTTCTGGTCTTGGTAGCGAGGCTCTTTCAGCTCCGGAGGTTCTATCCCACCCGCAGGCATTGGCAATTCGAGGAATTCCGCCGCGTCACTAATGCGGCTTGGCCCTTCTTTTCTTATTCCTTGACGGTCTTAATTTATAGCCAGATACCCATTCTCTGCCTCACCCTTGTCGCCTCCAAGGAAACCGTAGGCTGCTTCGCTGCTGCCAGCACGATCATCACGGTTCTTGCACAACTGGTGTTTGCCGCCACGGATGCTCTCTTGCCCGTGATGACTCGGCTTCACGAGGCCGGTCATCGAAACGATATGCAAAACCTGGGACAGCAGCTATTAGACCTTTTCTTTGTTTTCACGGTACCCGTTGTCGCCCTTCTGTCGATGTTTGCGCCCCAGATATGCGCCTTGCTCGGTCCTCGCTTTGCTCCCGCTGCGCCGGTCCTACGGATCATCGCATTCCTCGCGATGCTCTTTGTCGTGGAAGCGTTGGCGGGGAGTTTCCTGGTCGCTTGCGATCTCGTAAGGCAGCGCCGAAATGTGTTCGCGTCAGCCGCTGTCTTGTTGGCACTCTTGACGCTCACGCTCGGATATTTCTGGGGGGCTGAGGGAGCTGCAACCGCAGCCCTCGTCGCGCATGCTTTCCTCTTGTGCGGCTATCTCTACCTCATTTTGCAAGCCGGCTTGAAGTTGAATGCGGGGCGTGCCTTGTGGGGAAGCCTCGCCGCCGGGCTGGCGATGATGTTGTTAACGCCCCACCCGCCGTCACTATTCGTCCTTTTCTACGCCACTCCCGTCGCCCTATCGGTTTACCTCGTTGTCCTCATTTTGACCGCGCGGAATGCGCTTATTGAAGTCCGTAACACACTTCGCCTGTGTTTCAGCCCGGCGCGGATGGTCTCTTGACATGAGGGTGGCTCACATCTGCGAGGACTGGCTGATGGGCGGGATTGAGTCGTTCGTCCTCGATTTGTGCAGGGCCATGCGATCCGGGGGAACGGAGAGCGCCATCTGGTTTCTATACGGGGAGGACGAGGTGCGGAATATGCACGCCCCTGGTGATGTCTTTCCAATACGGATGAAAAAAAAACTGCGCATCGATCCTTTCGGGCTTCTGCGGATGAGACTTGCCTTGAGCAGGTGGAAACCCGATTTTCTTCACTGCCACGGTTATTACGCGGCGCTGGTGGCCTTGATCCTCCGAGCCGCCGGCCTGCGCATTCCGATTCTTTATACGATTCACGCCAACGTTCATCGGGGAATGCAGCGATCTGACGTTCTGATTCGCTGGGTGGCGCAACGGTGCGACAGGGCCGTCGCCGTGTCCCAGTACACCGCCCAGGCCATGGAGAGGTTCACTGGCGGGGTCGTCCGACCGCAAGTAATCCGTAACGGCGTCGACCTCGAGCGCTTGGAGTTGAATGGGGGCTTCCGCGCCGAAGCTAAGCGAAAGGCGCTGGGCGTTGGCGAAAAAGAGCTGCTCCTCATCACTGTCGCTGCGCTCAACCGGCCTAAGGATTACCCAACGTTGTTTCGCGCATATTCTGAATTCCTTTGCTGCTCCGGTGATGCGCGATTGCTGGTGGTTGGAGAGGGCAGAGATCGGCCTCAACTGCAAGACCTGGTTCGGCGGCTGGGAATTCAAAATCGGGTCTTGTTCCTCGGTCGGCGAAGCGATGTGCACGAGCTTCTCGCGGCGGCTGATATCTTCGTATTATCCACACGCACCGAGGCATTCTCGATAAGCGTGATGGAAGCATGTTGCGTAGGAATTCCGGTTGTGGCTACCGCGGCGGGCGGTTTAACTGATTTGCGCCGCCTCGACCTCCAGGTTGTGTTTGCTGAACTCGAGAATCCGGGGTCACTCCGGGATGCGCTGCTTTCGCTCCTGGACCCCCAACGGCGTCAACTCATGGGCCGGCGCCTGCGCGAGCAGGCCCGTTTGCTTTTCGATATCAGAGCAACCGCCGACCGCTATCGCTCAGTGTACGAAAACTTGCCGGCGGCAAACCAAACCTGTCGGTAGGCTGTGCGACATGACGGGCAAAGAGCGTACGAACCACTCAGGAATTAAGCTGATTCTTGCCAGCTTGGCGTTGGCGCTCGTGTCTTTTCTCGCCTTCGTTTCCCCGGCTCCAGCCCTGATTGCGGTCGCAGCGGCCGTGGCTGTGCTTTTTACGATATGGTTCCCGGACTGGGCCTTGTATATGTATGCCGCCAGCCTTTTTCTTTTCCAGGTACCTGCTTCGGGGAGCTTGACGATTTCCATCCCGACGATAACCGCAATTCTTTTTGTCGCGGCAGCGTGTCTGCGCCGCCTAAGAAGTCGTGAGGAAACGACCACAGAATCGCGGATCCCCCTTTTGCTGGTGATCGTATCATTTGTTTACCTCATGCTCGCGTTGTTGAACCGTGACTGGACCTTCTCTCACCCTTGGCTGGCGCTCACTTACTTTGCTCTGTTCGCGACGACTTTGGCAGCAGCCTATGAGCTCCGAGAGCCGCTTCGGGCCTGGCGAGTAAGCTGGATTTTCTGCATCGGATCGGCCGTTGTTTCGCTGGAAGCCGTCTATGAGGGATGGACAGGCCACTATAACTTGGTCGGCTTGTTCCCCAGCAACGACGTGCGAGCCTACGGGTTGGCAGATCCCAACTTTACTGCCGCCTTCCTGGTTACGATGCTGCCCTTCGCGGTTGCGGGACTTGTTGGGGCGCAACGGACGCTGGTGAAGGTGGTGATGGTGGGCTTGATTGGGCTGACACTGGTTGGCTTGGCTATGACAGCCTCCCGCGGCGGCATCTTGGGATGCATTGTGACCCTTGGGGCGTGCCTTCTATTCCTTCCGCTCAAACGAACAACAGCTCGCAGTGGCAAACCGCTGACCAGTTCACTCATGGGGACGTGGGGACGGGCCGGACTCTTGGCGGTAATCCTAACCACTGCAGGATTTGCCGCCTATCTGGCGCCGCAAAACATGTGGGACCGGCTTTCGACCGTGGAGGACGAGCTCTCAAAGCCCAAGAGAGACGATCGGGTGCAGATCTGGGGCGATTACCTGGAGAGATGGCGGGACTCACCCTGGGTGGGCAAAGGCGCCGGGTACTTGGAAGAAAGATGGATGGAACCCCATAACACACCGTTGGAAAATCTGGTCGAAGTTGGCCTTATGGGTCTCACCGGTTTCCTGCTGTTAAACGCCGTTGCCTTTTGGGAGAGTCTCTCTGCCAGCAGATGGTTCGCCTCACAAGGGGCGACGGACTTGTCCGCGCTGAGCGGCGCGGTGGCTGCCTCGCTGGTGGGATTTCACGTTACGGGTTTTTTCTTGACCTCGGCCAAGCACAAGGAGCTGTGGTTCCTTATTGGCTTTGCCGCCGCGCTCTGTCACGCCTCCAGATCGCGCCGGAGAAGCCCGCTCGCTGCGAGTTTGGCGGACTTGCCACTGACGAAGCCGTTGCTCCTCGGCAACCGGTAAACCGCCGACCACTAACGGTCAGTGTGTGACAATTTGCCGGCCGCAAATCAAACCTCGCGGCAGGCTGTGTTGACATGACCCCCAAAGAACGTTCCAACCACGCCGGACCTAAACTGCTGCTTGCGGGCTTGGCATTGGCCTTCATGTCCTTTTTCGCCTTCGTTTTCCCGGCTCGAGCCTTGGTTGCAGTTGCAGCGGTCCTGGCTCTGCCTTTTGCGATATGGTTCCCGGACTGGGTCTTGTACATCTATGCTGCCAGCCTTTTCCTTTTCCAGGTACCTGCTTCGGGGAGCTTGACGATTTCCATCCCGACATTAACCGCAGTTCTTTTTGTCACGGCAGCGTGTCTGCGCCGCCTAAGAAGTCGTGAGGAAACGACCACAGAATCGCGGATACCCCTTTTGCTGGTAATCGTATCATTTGTGTACCTGTTGCTAGCGCTGCTGAACCATGATTGGACCTTCTCCCACCCGTGGATGGGAGTCACTTACTTTGCTCTGTTCGCGACGACTTTGGCAGCAGCCTATGAGCTCAGGGAGCCACTTCGGGCCTGGCGAGTGAGCTGGATCTTCTGCATCGGATCGGCTGTTGTTTCGCTGGAAGCCGTTTATGAGGGATGGACAGGCCACTACAACCTAATTGGACTTTTTCCAAGTCAAGTTCCGCGCGCCTATGGATTGGCGGATCCTAACTTCACCGCTGCGTTTCTGGTGACGATGCTGCCCTTCGCGGTCGCCAATCTGATTCGAGCACAGCGGACGAGGATCAGGTTGATTACGGTGGCCCTGATCGGGCTTACTCTTGTTGGCCTCGGCATGACGGGCTCCCGCGGCGGGATTCTAGGATGCATTCTGACCCTTGGGGCGTGCTTCTTGTTCATTCCGCTCAAACGCACAGTGGCACGCAGCGACAGATCGCAGGGTGGGTTGCTTACAGGACCGTGGGGTCGAATCGTATTCCTGGCGGTGATCTTAACCGGCGCAGGACTTGCCGCCTACCTGGCGCCCCAGGACTTGTGGGATCGGATATCGACCACGGAAGAGGACGAAGTCTCGAATCCAAAGAGCGATGATCGTCTACAGGTCTGGCGCGATTACCTGCAGAGATGGCGAGAGTCACCCTGGATCGGCAAGGGCGCCGGATTTCTGGAAGAAAGATGGATGGAGCCGCACAACACACCTCTGCAAAATCTGGTTGAAGTTGGCGTGGTGGGACTCACGGGTTTCCTGGTCTTAAACGCTTTTGGCTTTTGGGAAAGTCTTGCCGCCGGCAGGCGGTTTGCCTTGCAAGGTGTGACGGACCTGTCCGCACTGAGCGGCGCCGTCGCCGCCGCACTCGTTGGATTTCACGTCACGGGTTTTTTCTTGACCTCCGCTGCGCACAAGGAGTTGTGGTTCTTGATCGGCTTTGCGGCCGCGCTCTGTCACGCATCAAGATCGTATCGCGGAAACCCCCTCGCTGCGAATTTAGCGGACTTGCCTTTGACGAATCCATTGCCCCTCGGCAAGGTGTAATGGAAGCCGTCACGCAGTTCGCCTGGGTACCACAGCAACCGCCGGCAGGAACAACGAAAGAAATGGATCACATGACCGGTGCACAAGCTGGTGGGGCGCCGTCGGCCTTGCCGCTCGTATCAGTTCTGATCGCCAGCCGGGATCGGCCCG
>Ga0187770_10000145_pt1 | contig 32451 bp, 25 predicted proteins | sample 0116_SJ02_MP02_2_FD_133154 | JGI IMG/M metagenome (GOLD analysis project Ga0187770, IMG submission 133154) | Tropical peat soil microbial communities from peatlands in Department of Meta, Colombia - 0116_SJ02_MP02_20_MG | ecosystem: Environmental > Terrestrial > Soil > Wetlands > Peat | place...
CGAGACGCGGCGGCGTTCGAAGTCGAAGGGCACCTCGCCGAGTTTTCGCCATGAGCCGACATCGAGCTGGCGATGCTGGAGGATGGCGTCGTCGAGCGGGCTCTTATAGCCACTCTCGAAATAGCTATTCAAATAGGCGAGCGTCAACACGCGCTCGCTGCTTTCTCCGGTGCTATCGAGATGGCGCACCAGGCGGATGCGCGCCTCGGTGAGCGTCCCGGTCTTGTCCGTGCAGAGCACATCGATCGCGCCGAGGTTATGAATCGCCGACAGACGCTTCACGATCACCCGCTTGCGCGCAAGCCGCACCGCGCCGCGCGCCAGAGTGACGGTGAGAATCATCGGCAGCAGTTCCGGGGTCAGTCCAACCGCCAGCGCCAGCGCGAAGGTCAGCGATTCGAGCCACGGCCAATGCGAGACGATGCCCTCGGTAAGCACGAACAGCACCAGCAGCAGGGTGATCCTCAGAAGCAGCCCGCCAAACTGGAGCACGCCGGTCTCGAATGCGGTCGGCGGCGGCTTTGCGGCGAGCGCGCCCGCCAATTCGCCGAGCGCGGTGGCGCGGCCGGTCGCGCATACCAGCAACGTCGCGCTGCCGGTAATAACAGAGGTGCCGGCGAACGCCGCATTAGCGGCCTCTCCTGCGGTGGCCGCCGGCTTGCGGACATCGGCGGCGTTCTTCTCTACGGGAAAGGGTTCGCCGGTCAAGAGCGCCTCGTTGACAAATAAGTAACGCGTCTCGAGCAGACGCCCGTCAGCCGGCACGAGGTCGCCCGCGCGAAGCCGCACTATGTCGCCGGGAACGAGCCGCTCGACCGGGAGTTCGGTTTCCTCGCGGTCGCGCAGAGTGCGCGCGCGCAATGCCACCTGCTGGCGCAGAGCATCCACCGCATTCTGCGCTCGCATCTCCTGGACGAAGTCCATCGTGACGCTCAGCGCTACGATTGTGACTATGATTACGAAACTTGGGATGTCGCCGGTGACCGCCGACAGAGCGCTCGCAAACAGCAGGATGAGCACCAGCGGGTTTGCGAAACGCCCGAGCAACCGCACCAACGCCGGCGACGGTTTGGGCGCGGCCGCATCGTTGGGTCCATAGCGGAGTAATCGGCGCTGCGCTTCAAGCGATGCCAACCCGTCCCGAGTGGTTTCGAGATCGCTCAAAAGCTGCGCGCTCGATTTGTTCCAGAACGGCGCCTCCCCCATCGCGCTTCTCCGTGCGACGAATTCTAATTGCCGCTGCGTGGCTGGGCGAGGTCTGGTTTGGCTATCACAGTCTGCGCTTGATCGCGTTGTTGCCGCTCAAGACAATAAAATTGGCGCTGCCGGTCCCCACTGATGGTGCCGCGTCTCAAGAATCCCAGCTCATCGCTCATCGGTCGCGCTTTAGCAGGCTGGTGATAAATCACAGCCTGCTCCCTCTCTCTTATCTCCCCCGGAAAAGACCGGGGGAGAAGATAGAGGAAGGCAGCCATCTCTTACGCAGGATGTTGAGACCATAGGGCGGTCGAACTGCGATGATCTCGCTTTTCTCAACATCCTGCTAGGCAACCGTCTTGTGCTCATCGAAACTTTGCGCTTCGCGAGCTGATGTTCGGGGATACGCGGGAGAGGCCGGCTTTTGCGCTAATTTCAAGACCTTCGCGTTTCCTATGTTCTCTGTCAGCGCGGCAACGGTTGCGGATTCCTTGTCCTCCGGCGCGCCGACATACTCAGGAAGCGCGCCCGCGTCGAACTGTTCGACGAACGCGCGCAGTTCATCCGGCAACCGAATGATCGACGTGACCGGGTCGCCTTCGACGAATCGCGTCTGACCATACCAGGTTGTTCTTATCGCGTATGCTATTTTCGCGGCGTCCTGACCAACAGCTTCGACGCGCAAGTGTCCGCTGCCAACTGCAAAAAACAGCCGGTCGGAAACTCCCATCCTGAATGCACGGGCAATCGGGCAATGTGAAGGATTGCATTTGAGCCCGTTCGGCAGCTCGTCGAGCCGCGAGGCGCCGTAGGCGGCGCGAGCGCGGTTGATGGTTGCGAGCACCTCCCGCACATCGACCGCCGGCGTTCTCGCTGTACTCAGTTCGTCGTCGTTGGGCATGGTAGTGAAAATTCACTCGGCGCACGCACGGCGGGGTCGTGTTCGCACCGGTGCCAGCTAAATCGGTACCCCTACACGCCAGGCGTCCTCAGAGTGGACGTTTTCAGGCTTGCGCCTGCTCCTCGCGAGTCCCGCGTTCGCTTTCGACAGGCGCGGACGCTTCCTCTTCAGGCGCGGCTTGGCGCGTAAGGATGCTCTCGACTCGCTGAGCTGCGTCGCTCAGCATCTCGCTGGTTTTGGCGGCGGCCGAATAGCATGCATTAACCGTGCTATCGACGATGGGCTGTACAGTGTCTCCTACGGCCTGGGGCAGCCACCTCGAAGCGATCATTATCCCTGTTCCCAACGCGACTCCCACCAGCAGCTCGGATTCCAAAAGCAGTCCCACTCCAATCAGTGCCGCGGAAGGTATCAGCGATTTCGCGTCGGGGACCGGGGCGGTTGGTGCCGCAGCAGCCGCCATCCTCTCAGCCGCGGGTTCCTCCTCCTTGGCGCGTAACTTGGATGGCGTCACGCCCGCCTTTGCTCCTTTTCTTTCGGCCATCGCAACGCTCTTCTTCACTGGATCGTTCATTGGCCTTCTCCATGTTTTTCCGCGCGAGTTTTCAAGTTTGAACCTGGCAAGGTCTGGAGGGTCCAAGCCGCGTTTCGAGCACATAGCGTGCCGCTGGGTTGCGCGGCGTGCGGTGACGCCGCGGTTTAAAATTCCTTCGGCGTTCTTGGAGACTTCAACCTCGAAGCGGCAGCCTCGCTCGATCTCGGCCCGAATCAGGCCGGGAAAGAGAGCGAACTCGATGCGTCCGAAGGCGCCAGCAGATACCAAATGGATACACTCGAATTGCGGTCGGAGCCGAACGACTATGATCGCGTCGCATGTTCAGAAAATCGCGCAGCGGATATCGCTCGCACGCGGCGGCAGGAATGATGAAATCCGAAGCGCGCGGCCGCCTGCGCTGGGACTCCGCGAAGGTAGTCTTGGAGGCGAGGGATCGCGCTGCGCTTCTACAGAAACAGTGCGCGCAAGGCAGCGGAAACGATTTGAGAAAGCAAGGCCTGAACAAAAGCAACTAATAGCTGAATCATAATTGTCTCTCCGCGCAGTCGTCAGGCGATCTTAACCAACGGCCCGGGATTTGGGCGTCCCTCAGACAGAGAGCGGGGCCGGTTCACGAACGAGGCCATCTGTGAACAGGCGAGGCCGGCGTGCTCAGGCAAGCACGATGGCGACAATCGCAGCCGCCAACTGCGACAGCAGCACTTCCGCCAGAATCTGAAGCAGAAAAATCATCGCGAGTCCTCCTTTCCTTTGCATTGCGGCTGTAGTTGAATAGAAACCATTCAGCCGTTCAATTTCTTCAACTGCGATTCTAGCTCGGGGCGCCATAATCCTGCATGGCGATCGGGTGAAGATGATGCGAAATGTTGGTTACTAACGTGTTACGTATGACGCAGAGCCGGCGCATCGAAGCTCGACTTCCATGATCGTTTCCGCGAGCTATAAGACCGACATCCCGGCGTTTTATCAGCGCTGGTTCCTGAATCGGCTGCGGGCTGGCTACTGCAAGATGGTGAATCCGTTCAACTCCGGACAGCGCCGCACGGTGTCGCTTGCCCGCTCGGACGTGGACGGGTTTGTATTCTGGACGAAGAACCTGGGTCCCTTTCTCGAAGTTCTGCCAGAGGTAAGGCGGCGTGGGTTCCCGTTCGTCATTCAATATTCGATCAATGGGTATCCACGAGCATTGGAGTCGCAAGTCGCGGATGCGAAACGATCCGTCGAACACATGCGGTTCGTCGCGCGGGAGTACGGACCTCGCGTCGCGGTCTGGCGCTACGACCCGATCATTATTTCGAGTCTGACGCCGCTCGACTTTCACCGTCGGAATTTCGCAGCCCTGGCGAAGGAACTCGCCGGCGCGACCGACGAGGTCGTTGTCTCTTTCATGCAGGTCTACAGGAAAACCCGGCGCAACATGAATCGCTCCGCCGCCGAAAACAGCTTCGATTGGCACGATCCCGGCCGCGAAGCGAAGCAGGCTTTGGTCGGCGATCTGGTTGGCGTGGCTTCGCAATACAACATTCGCCTGACAGTTTGCACTCAACCTGATTTACTTATCGATGGTGCGGGCGAAGCCCGTTGCATCGACGCCCGCCGGCTCATGGATATAAGCCGTCAGACATTCCGCGCTCAACTTGGAGGAGTGCGCCAGGGATGCGGCTGCTTCGAGTCGATCGACATCGGCGACTACGACACATGCCCTCACGGGTGCATGTACTGTTACGCGGTCCGAGACCGGAAAGCGGCCCTCCGGCGCTTCCTGGCTCACGACCCGGACGGAGAATACCTGTTTCCGATGCCGCCGGTGAGGATAGGCAAAATTAAACAGGGTAGCCTGTCTTAGCTTCCATCCGCTTGCATCAGCAACTATTTTCAATTGGAAGCTGAATTTTCCACACGGCATATCTGAACAATCCCGAAAAAATCGCGGCGACTCCCGCTGGCTGGCCCGCCGCGCGCCCGAATTTTGAAAAACTTCAAAAGGACGAGCGCCGCGAGTGGCGAGGCTCGCTGATCGGGGTTAAGATATTTTCGCGAAGCGACCTTTTTGGGAGCGTCGCGGATCTCATGCGGTACCTGGCGTAATTTGACTGTCCGCTTCGGCGGAACCACGCGCCCATCGCGCGTGCGGCAGATTGGCGCTTGAAGGGGGTTTCTGGCATGAGGCGCTCGTCCGGGTTTCAAACTTCCCCCGAAAATTGGGAGGCGCTTGCGGTGTATGATCACCCGCCGCGCAAATCCAGATGAATTACCCTGTTTGGCAGTTGGGGTTTCCCGGCGGACTGCTTATCGCGGCGATCGCGGGGCTTCACGTCATTGTCTCGCACTTTGCCGTGGGCGGCGGGGCGTACTTAGTATTGACGGAGCGCAAGGCCTACCGGGACGATGATTCCGAATTGCTGGCGTACGCGCGTTCCCATGCAAAGTTTTTCGCCTTGCTCACGCTGGTGTTCGGCGCGCTTACCGGCGTCGGGATCTGGTTCGCGATCGGGCTTGTGAGCCCCGACGGCACCTCAGCGCTGATCCACACTTTCGTGTGGGGATGGGCAATCGAGTGGGTATTCTTTTTCGTCGAGATAACCGCGGCGCTGATTTACGCCTACCAGTGGGACCGCCTCGACCGCGCCACTCATCTGATAGTCGGATGGATTTATTTCGGCGCCGCGTGGGCAAGCCTCGCGATCATCAACGGCATCCTCACCTTCATGCTGACGCCCGGCCGATGGCTCGAGACGCACAATTTCTTCGACGGGGTCCTCAACCCGACCTATTTCCCGGCGCTCGCGATGCGCACGGCGATGGCGGTTATGCTTGCCGGGATGTACGGCCTTCTGACGGCGACCCGGCTGCGCGGGGCCACCCGCGAGCGCGTGGCGCGTTGGGCCGGTGCGTGGGTGGTGGTTGGAATCGTTTTCATGCCCGTGTTCGGAGCCTGGCACTACAGCGCGTTCCCCGAGTTTTCGCGCCAGTACCTGGCAGGCATGCTGCCGGTTGCCAGACACACGGTCGCTCTCGGAATAAGCGCCGCTGCGGTGGCGCTCGTGCTCACCGCGCTGACCGCAGTATGGAAGCCGCGGGCGCTCAACGGCGCCGTGGTAGCGGTGGTGCTCGTGTGCGGCTTCATCACGCTCGGCTCGGGTGAGTATCTGCGCGAGGTCATACGCAAGCCCTGGGTTATCGGGGGCTATCTTTATGCGAACGGGATTCCCGCGGCTTCAGTGAAGAGGCTGACGGAGAACGGTATCGCGAGCGAGGCCAAATGGCTCGCCGCGCCACCTGCGGCGGACTCGCTTGCTTACGGGCGCGAGGTCTTCGTGCTCGAGTGCGGCGCGTGCCACAGCCTGGATGGTTATCGTGCGGTTCGCCCGCGGGTGCGCGGGTGGGATGAGCCTTTCGCCCGCGAGATGATCCCGCACCTTCAGTTGATGCGCGGCACGATGCCGCCGTTCGCCGGAAATGACACTGACCGCGGCGCGCTCGCGAAATACCTGGCGAGTCTGAATCCGTACACGGTCGCGGTCAGTGAGGCCAATCAGGTTGAGGCGGGCCGCGAGGTGTTCGAAATCCACTGCGCGGAATGTCACACGGTGCACGGCGCCATGCGGCCGTTGATCCTTTATGGGATGAGGCCGGAGGCGATCGGCGCGATGCTGAGAGTTCTCCCTGCGTTCAACTCCGGCATGCCTCCGTTTACCGGCAGCAGTGACGAGCGCCGCGCGCTTTCGCGCTTCCTGCAAACCGGACAGCCGATGCTGTAGCAGGATGATGAGAAAAGCGAGATCATCGCAGGTCGACCGCCCTGCGGTCTCAACATCCTGCGTAAGAGATGTCTTCTTTCCTCTATCTTCTCCCCCGGTCTTTTCCGGGGGAGATAAGAGAGGGGGAGCAGGCTGCGGTTATCACCAGCCTGCCAGGCGCAAGCCGAGGAGTGGCAGCTATGCAGAACCTTCCGATTCCAAGTGCCGATCCGATGCCATTGCCCGGGCCGATCTGGCTATTAAAGACGTTACTGCTGCTGACGCTTTATTTGCACCTGATTGCGATGAACCTGCTGCTCGGCGGCTCACTCGCCGCGGCGTTCTATCGCATCCGGCGCAATAGCGAATTCGCCCGGCAAGCGGCGCGCGACCTGGGCGCGAAGCTGCCGGTGATAATGGCCTATACGATCACGCTTGGAGTGGCCCCGCTCCTTGTCGTGCAGGTCTTGTACGGGAATTTCCTCTACACGAGTTCGATCCTGATTGGCCTGCCTTGGATCGGCGTCATCGCGCTCCTGATCGTCTCCTACTACGGATTCTATTACGTAGCGATGCACGACGCGGACCGTTCGGGCACGCATCTGGTAGGCGCGATCGCGGCGCTGATCGTGGTGTGCATCGGGTTTATCTATTCCAATAACATGACCCTGATGCTCGCGCCGGAGCGATGGGCCGAGTTGTATCGCCGGCACGCATCGGGATGGAGCCTGAACTTCGGCGAGCCAACCCTTATCCCGCGCTATCTCCATATGCTTGCCGGCGCGATCGCCGTGACGGGGTTGTTCCTGATGATAAGCGGGATCATACGGCGCACCAGCGAGTTCGGCCGCTGGCTCATCGAGCAGGGTGCAGCATTGTTTGCCGGCGCCACCATCGTGAACTACCTCTTTGGTCTTTGGTTGCTGGTGAGCCTGCCGCCGAATGTAAGGGCCATCCTGCTCGGCGGGAACGTGCTCGCAACCGCTCTGCTTGGAGTGGGCGTCGTTCTGGCGCTTGCCGCAACTGTTCACTCTATATTGGCCGGCGCGGGACGACGGCCGATATTGAACGCCTGCATAGCTACTGCAACCGCGCTGGTGACGGTTGCCCTCATGGTGGTCGTCAGAGACTACGTGCGTAACGCATACCTGGCGCCGAACTATCAAATCGGGCAATTACACGTAACACCGCAGACTGGCATCATCGTGCTCTTCTTCACCCTGTTCATCGCCGGCCTTGCGACGGTCTATTACATGCTGAGCAAGGTGGTCGCGGCGCGCCCCCCCACGGTCGCGGCCGACCAATAGGTCGTGTTCCTGCTTTCATCGCCGCCTGAACCCGCACGGCAGTGCCGATGCTGTCACGCACCTTTGGGGGCCCAATTCGGCGCCTCTATCGGGCGCTCGCCCCTACTTCTTCGGCGCGGCCCCGGTACAACTCAGGCTCACGACCTGCGGCTCGTGAAGCACATTGTCGGTGATAGTAAGCATCCCTTTGTAGCTACTCGTGTCCAGCGGCGTACACGTTACCTCGACTTTGCAGCTCTTCCCCGGAGCGAGCGTGCCGGTACATTCGGTGCCCGTCACCACCTGGAAGATCGGCGCCGTCGCGGACTCCGTTTCCATCGCCACCGACAGCGCCTTCTTTCCTCTGCCGATATTCTTGATAGTCACGGTGACCGGTTTGCTGACCGTATTCTCGGTGACCTTCCCGAACTTCGCGGGATTGGGAGCGATCGTGAGCCGCTCTTTTACCGGCGTGGGCGTCGCAGTCGGCGTCGGTCCGCCAGTCGCCGTCGCCGTCGCGGTGGCCGTGGCTGTCGGGGTGGCGGTGCGCGATGCGGTTGAGGTCGGTGTCGCGGTCGCCGTGCGCGTCGCAGTAGCAGATGGGGTCGAGCTGGCGGTGGCTGTCGCAGTTGGCGTTGCGGTCCGCGTTGCGCTCGGCGTCGCGGTCGGCGTCGCGGTCGGGCTCCCGATTACGGTCGCCGTCGCGGTGGTGGTTGCGGTCGCGGTGCTGGTGGGCGTGGCAGTAACAGTGGGGGATGCCGTGCTCGTCGCGGTCGGCGTCGCGGTCGGAGTGGAGGTAATCGCTCCGGCGGGCGACAGCACACCAAAGTATGCGTTCGTTTGCCTATAGACGCATTGCTTACATTCGGTCTGGTACGCGCTCGACGTAACCGGGAAATTCGGGTCGTCGGTAGCGCCGGCAATATAGATCTGGTTACCGAAGGGAACGATCGCGCTGCCGATCGCAGCCACGGCGTCGCCCTGGGATGCATATCCGATACACGTCGAGAAAATCAGTTGGTTGGCCGGCGTCTTATTAGGATTGATCTCGGTCACGAATGAACCGGGGCAGGTTCCGACCGCGTCGGCAGTAACCGGGAAGTCTCCCGAGTCGGTGGCGCCAGTAGCGAGAATGTTACCCGAAGCAGTGACGCCCACCGACAAGCCGACTGCCGAGTAATCCGGAATTCCAAGATAGATGTCGGTGCTTCCGCCAAGAAACGTCGAATAGATCATCTCGGTCGCGGCCGGATTCAGTTCGCTGATGATCACGGCGGTGCGCTCGTTGACGCAGTCGGGACAGGAAGCTTGGTATGCATTCTTAAGCGGAAAATCGGCGGCGGTTGTGGCGCCGGTCACATACGCATCTCCGCTGGCATCGACGGCAATCCTATCCAGTGCGTTTATGCCGCTCGCGCCCGCGACCAGGGTTGAATATAAGAGCGAAGCGGAACCGCTCAAGGTGGTGTCGAACTTTGCCACGAAGCCGCAATCCCGCGCGGTGCATGGACCAGAATTCAGCACGCCGGTCGTCGTGGGAAAATCACTCTCATACGTCCCGCCCGAGACATACGCTTTGCCTTTCGAATCCACCGCCAATCCGACGATGGTGCTCTCTACTTGCTCCTTGGCAGCGGTCGCCGGCGCTGTATTCGTCGTCCCGCTCAAGTAGGTCGAATAGACAAGCTGACTTTCAAGGCTTGGATTGAGTTCAGCCAGATACCCGGAGTTGCAGGGTAGCGTCCCGCCGACGGCGACCGGGCAGGACGGCTGATATCCACTGGAAGTTGTCGGAACATCTGTCGCCACGGTATGTCCGGCGACAAACACGTCACCGGAGGAATCGATCGCGATCGCCGCGACGTTAGTCGTATTCGCGTGGCTACCGCCCGCAAGCGCACCGGAGACGCTCCCGAAATAGGTGGAATAGAGCAGCGCATTGCCTGCCGGGTTGAGTTCCGCGATAAAGCTGTCTGAGCCCACCGGATTGTCGGAACAGGCCGGGCATATTGACTGGTATGCGTTCACAAGGGGGAAATTGCCGGTCGTGGACTGCGTAAATCCACCGAAGAACGCATTGCCCAGCTTGTCAACAGCGATGGCCGTTCCCTCGGTTTCAGCGTTGCCGCCGAAATAGGTCGAATAGATCAGCGAAGCGCTACCGCTCTTGGTAGGATCGAACTTTGCGACGTACGCCGCACCCGGGCAGTTCGAGGTATCGCCAGGGCAGACCCCCTGGTCTGCGCCCGGCAGTCCGCCCGCTACCGGGAAATCGATCGAGTCAGTAGTGCCGACGACGTAAGCATCTCCGCCGGAGTCAACCGCGATTTCCATCGCGCCCTCCCCGGGCGCCCCCTGCGGTTTCTTATACACGGGTCTGCCGCTTCCGCCCATGAAAGACGAATAGAGCAGGGACGCAGCGCCGACGCCCGCAGGATTCAGCTCGGCGACAAAACCGGTGGCCGCCCCGTTCGCACATGGGACGCAGGTCGGAGTGAGCGCGTTAGCGCTGAGCGGAAAATCCGAAGAACCGGTCGTTCCCGCGACGTACGCATTGCCAGATGAATCAGTCACGACCCAGTTGCCGAGGGATCCGTTGGCGCCGCCGAGGTAGGTGCCATAGTTAAGCGCAGTTCCATCGGGGTTCAGCTCGAATACCACCTCACTAGCGGAGGCGCATCCGCCCGGACACGAGGTCGTAATCCCGTTCGGAGTGGGGAAATTTGTATAGCCAGTCGGTCCCGCAACAATCGCATTGTTGTGCGAGTCGACGGCGATCCCGGTACGCCAGGGTGTGTATCCCCCTGATGATCCGTAGGACGTTCCGCCGACGTAGGTCGAATAGACCAGTTGATTCGCGGGCAGTTGCGTAAGGTCGAGCTTGGTGACAAAGAATCCGCAATTGATCGCGGACGGGTCCCCGCAGCTCGTCTGGTAAGCGCCCGCCGTGGCCTGGATGCTGCCCGCTCCGCCCGGTATGCCCGCAACGTAGACGCGGCCGGAGCTGTCGACCGCGATGCCTCCGGTCTGCGCGTCGTTGAAAAGGTAGCTCGAATAGACCAGCGAGGACGTACCCGACTTGCTTGGATCGATGACTGCTATGAAAGATGAATTGCAAAACGTGCTTCCGCTGCATGTCGATTGGTATGCATTCGCAGTCAATGGAAAGTCTGTTTCTCCTGCGTAGCCCGTCAGGTATGCCTTGCCGGAAGGATCGACCGCAATTGCGTACGCACTGTCGCCAAGTTCGGAGGTCTGTCCACCGCCAAGTACGGTGGAGTAGATCAAGGACGAACTCCCGGACTGCGATGGATCGATGACGGCCAGAAATGCCTGCCCGTTAGGGCAACCGTTCGGACAGGCCTGGCTGTATGCGTTCGATGTCGTCGGGAAGTTGGTGGTAGTCGCCGTGCCCGCCAGGTATGCACGCCCGGTGGCCTTGTCGACCGCCATTGCCGAGACCTGATCGATGCGGCTGATCGGCGCGGTGGTCCCTCCGAGGAAGGTCGAATACACAAGCTGATTGCTTCCGGTAAGCGACGGATCCAACAACGCGTATGCCGGCGTGCTGCATTGCTTGCTATTAACCAGGGGACAAGTGCGCAGATAACCCTGGCTGGTAATCGGAAACCCGTTGGCTGCCGTATTAGTTGAAAGATGGATTCGTCCCAAGGAGTCCACCCCGATCGAAGCGGTTTGCGAATTGGCTGCGGTAAGAAGACCGTCGGCGGGGAAATAGCTCGAGTAGATTAGCTGGCTCGCCGCGGGCGCAGCCGGGTTTATCTCGGAAACGTAGATCTGGGTTCCATAGAGCGGGTATGGTTGATACCCATTTGCCGTCACCGGGAGATCGTACGATTGTGTCCCCCCGATTACGTAGAGATTCCCGGCCGAGTCGGTGGTGATTCCTGTCGCGCTGTTGCCATCGTAACCGTTGTACGTCTGCTGTCCGCTGCCGCCCAGATAGGTGAGGTAGCTGATGACCGGATCGATGACGAGTGCCCGGCCGGGATCGTAGTTCGGGATCTTGAATGAAAGTTGATAGCCGCCGCGCTTTGCACGCGAAAGAATATACGATCCCGCAACCGGCGTTCGGACGCTTCCCGCGGTTTGATATGCGATCGGTCTCAGCAGACGCACGATGCGTCCGTGGCTCGCGATAGCCACGTTGCCACGCTCATCAAGCCTGGCCGACTGGGCGCCGTCGAGCGCGAGTCTGACCATGGATGGTTTAACGCCGCGCTTCAGCACGAAGTCGCATTCGAGCTGGCCATCGGTGCCGTACCAGACGAGATCGACGCCGGGCCAGACCTCTCGCGCGCGCACTTTTGCGTAGGTGGGGATATCGGTGCGCCATTTCGACGGATCGCCGCCGATAAAGTAATTGACGCGCGCGCGCATCGGATCTTCCCCGCGAATCGCAGCGGGCGAACTTCCGCCGATCGGGCGCAGATGAATCGCCTCGGCGCCCGCGCGCCGATCGTCCGTCTGATTTTTCCCGCGCACCGGCGGGCTCGCGAGCCGCAAGACCGTGTCGTTCGCGGTCAGAAACAGCGCCATATCGCCGCTATGCGCCAGATACCGGACCTCGCGCGCGGTCTGTCCGCGATTGGGCTCGAAGTTCAGCGGACGCCGGATCGACAGGAGCTTCGAATCGCCCGGATGCGCGGCGGTCGGCGCGGAATCGATGGCATGGGCGATCGGCGCCGGACGGGCGGCCTGGGCCGCAACAACCGAGCGCATCGCGACGAGCACGATACCGATCGAGACCGCGATTGCGACAATGGCCGGAAGGAAAAATCGCTGTAAGTTCAATTTGCACTCTCGGAGGGTGGAAACGCAGTCCCCGCTTTTGGTTGCGCCCGAATAAGCGCGGCAGCATAGCAATGCCTTTCAAATTTGCAATAGATGGGCTTGTCCAATGGATGATTTCTTCTACTGGATTTGGCCAAGTTTCGCCTCTCATTGCTGGTTTGGATTGGCGCTGCCGGCTTCGGATCTTGAGTGGCGGGCGCGGACCAGCGCCGAAGGGAATTCCTCTCCGGAGGGAATGCCTCTCAGGTTCCGTCCAGAGGTGGAATTCCTGACGGTACACTGAAGCCGGGAATTTCGTACCAGCATACGGTCGGAGCCAGTTGCAACAGGCCCGGACCAACTTGAGAACCGGTCCAGGAGATCGGGCAGGTCACACAACTTCCGTCCCGGCAGGGCGGACAGGGGACCGGCCCAATTCAAGGGGGCAGGGGTGCTTTACTGCCCCAGGCCCTTCAGCGTGATTTTTCCGGAGGCGTCGTTTGAACCGATCAGCCCCGAGCACAAAACGACTGCGCCGCCCGGGAACATACTGCTGGACGCGAGCACGCATCCGCCGCTGTTGATGATTGAATTGTCGAACTGCAGGCACGAACCGCCGCTAAGCTCGAACACTTCGTTATCCTTTGATGCGGAAATCCGGATGACAGCATAGTACGGAGAGCAACCGGCGCCGCCTCCCGCATCCGGAGCGGACCCATCGGTCTCATCAACGGTTCCTACGATGGTTGCGGTTCCCTTACCAGCCGTTCCCGAGTATGAACCGTCGACCGTTTCGCAATAGCAATTACTGCCGCTTGGACATAGATTCGCATGAGCATCGGAATCGGAACATCGGCCTGAGTTGAACGTTTCTGAAGTGACCTTAATCGTACCGCTATAATTCTTGTAGGCACTCTTTGCTTGCGCACTCTCTGCGAAAGCCAATACGAGCGCGATAGCGAGAAAAGAGGAGCTTAATTTCATTGTCAGCCTCCTTTTGGGGAACGGTGGTGATTCTAATCGCGAATTGCCAGCTGTGTGTCAAGGGCGATGAGCTGCCGAGTGGGAATCCCCGCCCCAAATCACTTCAGAAATGGGAAGGCCACCAGCAGGACGACTATCGCTACGACGAGTGCGCCGCCGCCGATTGCAAAAAACCCTATCAATGATGCCCCCAGCGCGCGCCATGCCGAAAATCGATGAACCTCACCTATGCACTTGAGGGACACGACGGTGGCCCAGATCAGGACCACGACAATCACCGCGACGTAAGGGATCATCTGTCCCATCTGACTCAGCATTGCATGCGGGTCGCCGCCGCCGGGCACGAACGAATGCGGAAAGATGAGCCCCGCCAGCGTTATGACCAGGTTTGCCGCGATTCCAGGGATCGTCGCCCAACCGAGCGCGGCCCGAACTTCGACGGCCTTCGCTGTCCCTCCCAGCAGCGCCCCGCTCCATCGGAGCACTACCCCCTGTAGGTAGAGGATTACGATCGCCGCCAGAGGTCCGATGACCAGAGAAGCGAGACTGAGAATCCGCCATTTGTGTGGGTCGAACATCGGAATAGGTTTGTTTCCGACCACGAACGCGGTTGGATTCGAGCTGAAAATCAGGTTCGTGCCCGCGCCAATGAGCGCTCCGACGACGACCAGCGCTATGACCATGTGGCGTGGATCGCGATCGACGATCGCGCGGATCGTCTCGCGGGGGCGGATGCAGATGCGAATGTACGGGCTTTCGAGCAGGCTGGTCGGATCCATCGATTGACCCCTCTCATTGTGGAGCTTTCCTGTCGCGGAAGGGCTTGCCCTGCTTGAAGAGATCGAGGCGGTCCCGCAGATCCTTTTGATCCTGCGCCGATGCGGTCTTCGCCATATCGATCGCGCGTTGCTCCCATACTACCGCTTCGGAGTAATTGCCTGCCTCGGCGTAAGCCGCGGCCAGAGTGTCGATAACCTGCCACTCCAACCACGAGGAAAGATTGCACGCCTGATTCGCATATTTGAGCGCGAGCTTGCCGTCGCGCAGCTTGTCGTCCGGACAGGTGCTGAGAATCCAGGCCAGCGCGTTGGCGATTACGGAGTTGTCCGGGGAAAGATCGGCCGCTTTCCTGTAATCTTCGAGCTCGAGGCGATACTCTCCGCGCTGTCCATGAATATCGCCGCGTTCGTCGTATGCTGATGCGTTGTTCGGCTCGATCTCAATTACGCGCGTTAAGTCCTCGATCGCACGATCATATTGTTTTTTGTCCCGGTAGGCCCCCGCACGTTTCCAGATCGTATCTCTGTCATCGGGAGCGAGCTTCAACGCCTCGTTCAAATCATCGATGGCATGATCGTAATCGTCCTTTTCGGCCTCCGCGAAGCCGCGGCGATAATAAAGGTCAGCGCGCTTTGCGCGGGAATATTTGATCGCCCGCCCCAGATCCGCGATCGCGTCGTCTAACTTGCCGCGATGGTCGAGGACGTAAGCCCGCATGCTGTAGGTTTCAGCGTCCTGCGGCGCCAGCGCCACCGCCCGGTCGGCATCGGCCTGCGCCCGGTCGTAATTGTTCATAGCGAGGTAAGCGTCCGAGCGGGCAATCAGCGTATCGACGTCCTTGGGGTTTCGGGCGAGGATTTCGTCCAGATCGATGAGGACGGCGACATAGTTGCGGTCGGCGCTTTCCGCATCCGCGCGGTAGCGCAGAAGTTCAGGATCATGCGGCTTCGCCTCGAGCGCGCGCCCGTACTCTTCGGCGGCACCCTTGTAATCGCCCTGGTAGTACTTCAATGAACCGAGCGCCACATCGACCCTGGTAACTCCGAGGAGCGCAACCGCGGCCAGACTCGCGAACCTCGCCGCCAGGGGCAGGGAGTCCATGAGCGTATGGGCAATGATGTTCGGGATGATATTTCTCTGCCATATATACGTGAGAACGAAGAGCAGCTCGGCCGGAAGAATCAGCACCGCGTAACGCCATCCCCAGAATGGCACGTGCGCGACTACCGACAGGGCAAGCGCCACGCCGGCGGCCAAAGCGAGACTTCCGCTAATCTCGGCGAAACGGCCGAGCGCGAAACCGCGCTCCACGATTTCCTCGACGAATCCAGCCGCAAGCGCAGCTATCAGCCACAACCCGAGCGGCATTTGCAAAAAGAATTTGAGTTGCTCGACCGCGACGTTTGACATTCCGCGCGGAAACAGGATCCGCAGGACGGTCGTGTACACCCCCTCCACAATCATGATCGCGAGAAGAAGCGCGAGTCCGAGACCGAAATCAGACCAGGTCGGATTCCTGAGGCCGAGCGAGGAGAGCGGGCGGCGTTCCACCAGAACGACAATTCCAACGATGACGGCTCCGACCGCGAGCTTAAGTATGCTCTCGGTCAGTGCCCAGGAACCCTTCGACGAAATGCCGGCCCACCCAAAAGACGATTCGAGCAGGTGAGGAACAGGGCTGAGCAGTGTTCCGAATGCGACCAGGAGGCCAAGAAAAGTCGTGAAATATAGACTCGCCGGCCGTACCGGAGTTCCCGGCGCGGTTGGCGCGCTCACTTCGCTGCCGGCCGGGCGCTGCATTGCCTGGAATACGAGCCGGACCGCGGCCGGCGGCTATCGATGCACTGCATGTGTCCGCGAATTAACACAGAGGCTATGGGCGAACAAGGTTACCGCCTGCCGTGGTTGCTGAGCTTTCAAATCCCAAAGCATTTTGTGATGTTTTTTTTCGCGATTGAATCTCGACTTGCCTCGCGCAACCACATCGATCGAAAGCCGGGGATTCAGCTCGGGACGTTTTCAGCATCGGCACTTTATCGATTGCGCTATAGCCTGGAGAGACGTTATGAGTAACGCAGTCGGAGGGGCGAAATGGTTTCCAAGACTTCGATGCGAATTTCCTCGGCGGTTGTATTGTCTCTTGCGTTGATCGTTTCGATGGTCGTCCACGAGCCTCGATTCGGATGGGCGCAGGATGCCGCGTCCGACGCATTGAACAAGGCGGTCGCTTCGACCAGCCGGCGTCCCGAGGATGCCGCGCGCGACAAGTATCGTCATCCGATCGAGACGCTGGAATTTTTCGAGATGAAGCCCGACATGACGGTGGTCGAGATTTGGCCGGGCGCCGGTTGGTACACGGACATTCTCGCGCCTTATCTCCACGACCGCGGCAAGCTCTACGTGGCGATTCCTTCGGGCGAGAATGCCGCAGCTTACCGGAAGAAACTGGCCGATGATCCTGCGCGGTTCGGGAAGGTCACGATCACCGACCTGGACCCTCCTGACAAAATGGAAATCGCGCCGGCCGGTTCGGCGGACATGGTAGTAACGTTTCGCAATGTCCACAATTGGATGCGCCGCGGGCACGGCGAACAAGTATTCAAAGCGATGTACGCCGCGCTCAAGCCCGGCGGCATCCTCGGCGTTGAGGAGCATCGCGCCGACCCCTCAAAGCCGCAGGACCCGGCGGCAGCCTCCGGCTACGTGCGCGAGGATTACGTGATCAGGATGGCCGAGCAGGCCGGCTTTCAATTGGCGGGCAAGTCCGAGATCAATGCCAATCCCAAGGACACCAAGGATTACCCCAAGGGCGTGTGGACTCTGCCGCCAACTCTGAGATTGGGCGATACCGACAAAGTGAAATACCTCGCGATCGGCGAGAGCGATCGCATGACGCTCAAATTCATCAAGCTGAACGCAAGCGCCCGCCCGTAAGTTTCCTGCGGGCATCCGATTTCAGATCGCCGACTTCTATACCTCGTCGCAGGCCAGTCGTCGGTTCGAGGTTGCGCGAATCGGGCGGCTTTGAATAAGTATGAAGGCGTGGCGATACAAGCGGTAATCTGGGATTTCGGCGGCGTCTTCACGACATCTCCATTCGAGGCGTTCAACCGCTATGAATCTCAACGCGGCCTCCCCAGGGACTTCATCCGAACCGTCAACGCGACCAATCCCGACTCCAACGCCTGGGCGCTCTTCGAGCGTGGCCGGATTGACGGCGCCGCATTTGATCGAAAGTACCTGGAGGAGTCGGCTGCGCTCGGCCACCCCGTGCGCGGAGCCGACGTCCTGCCTCTGCTTGCGGGCGAGGTGAGGCCGCGAATGGTCGAGGCGCTCGTAATCTGCAAGCGGCATTTCAAGGTCGGCTGTATCACCAATAACATGGCGCACGGCGACGGGCCGGTGATGGCCGCGAGTTCGGAGCGCGCGTCGCGAGCCGCCGACATAATGCGCCACTTCGACGCCATAATCGAAAGTTCCAAGACCGGCGTGCGCAAGCCCGACCCCAGAATTTACCTGATGGCGTGCGAGAGCCTCGGCGTGGAGGCCAGCGCGTGCGTCTACCTCGATGACCTCGGGATCAACTGCAAGGCCGCGGCCCAACTCGGGATGGCTGCGATCAAGGTCGTGAGCGAAGGGCAAGCGCTGGTCGAACTCGAAGCGGTGACGCGGCTCACATTCCCCAAAATCGGCGCACGACTCGATTAAAGGGTGACGCAAATGAGCGACGTTCGAATCGACAGCTACAAATTCCTGCCTCGCAGCATGTGGCCGATGTTCAAGGGCTTTCAGCCGGAGCCCGCGGAGGTGAAGCCGGTAATCGCTCGCGTGCCTCTGCGCGAAGCAAAAGTTGCGCTGCTGACTTCAGCGGGACTCTATCTCAGGGGGAAGCAGCCGTCATTCGACATGGATCGCGAGCGGCGCGAGCCGATGTGGGGCGACCCGACCTTTCGCGTGATTCCGCGCGACGCGAAGCAGGATGAAATCGGCGTGGCGCATCTGCATATCAATCCGGATGATATCCTCGCCGATTTCAACGTCGTGCTGCCTCTTGCCGTTTTCGCAGATCTCGAGCGCGCCGGCGAGATCGGGAAACTCGCGACCAACAATTATTCGTTCATGGGCTATCAAGGGCAATCCATCGGTGCGTGGCGCGATGACTACGGTCCCGAACTCGCCCGGCTCCTGCACGATGACAGCGTCGACCTGCTGATTCTCGCGCCGAGTTGACCGGACTGCTGCAGGAACGTGCCCGTGCTGGCGCGTACAGTGGAGAACTCGGGAATTGCAACCGTGATCGTGACGATGATGCCGGAGATGGCGGAGCGATACGGATTGCCGCGTATCGTGGGCGTTGAGTTTCCGTTCGGACACTCGTTCGGGCTACCTGGCGATCGCCGGATGCAGACGGCGGTGGCGAGGACCGCGCTGTCGGTGTTCGAGCGCCGCGATTTTCCGGTCCGTGAAGACGTTCCGATAACCTGGCCTATCGATTTCAAGGACGCATATCGCGGATGGCAGCCCAAGGAGCCGTCACCCGTGGTCGCGCTGATGGCCCGGCAAATCCGGGAACGTCACGGCAAGGACTAAACTCGCGCCGGGAGCGCGCCTGCGATGCCGGATTCCGCCTCCAAGCTGATAACCGCAACTATCGAGACCGCGTTGGTGCCAAGCCCCTCGCGCCTGAGCGTGCTGCTGCCAGCGGGATATGACCGCGGCGCGGCGTCATATCCGCTGATGTATCTGCTTCATGGCGGCGACGGCGACAATAATTTCCTTGGCATTCTCAAGCCGTTGATCGAGCGGGCGTGGGAGCGTTCGCTTCTTCCGCCGCTGGTCGTGGTTACGCCTGACGCCGATCGCTCATTCTATGTCGACTATCGCGACGGCTCCCGGAAATGGGAGACGTTCATTCTTGGCGAGTTGCTCTCGCACGTACGGCGAACCTATCGCGTCGATCCGCGCCCGTCGCAAACGGTCGTCGCGGGAATCTCGATGGGCGGCCTGGGCGCGTTGCGGATGGCATTCAAGCATCCGGAGATGTTCGCCGGTGTCGCGGCGCTCGAACCCGGAATCGAGCCGGCGCTTTCGTTCGATGAGATCGACCTGCGCGATCGATTTTACCGGTCTGACGAGCTCCTCGAAGAGCGCTTCGGACGCCCGGTGGACCGCGAATGCTGGAAGGCGAACAACCCGGCGAATATCGCGATCGCGCGTGCGGCCGAACTTCGCGCGAGCAAACTTCCAATTTATATCGAGGCGGCCGACGAGGATGCGTTCTATCTTTTCTACGGCGCCGAGTTTCTCCATCGCGTGCTGTTCGATGCGGAAGTCAAGCACGAGTACCGGCTGGTGCGCGGCGCGGATCATCTCGGACGAACGCTCGAGCATCGCTTCATCGATGCGTTCCGATTCCTTGGCCTCGCGCTCAATCCGCCGCCGCCCGACGAATCGCTGAACGAGTTCCACAAGGTGATCGCCGCGATGAAGCGCCACGCCGGATACTCAGATTGAGCCGATGCCGCCGCGCGAGCCGAGCCGCGGAATCGATCATCTGGAGGGCAAGCCGCTTGCGAGCGAGGCGGTGACTGGTGCCGCGGCGCCGGATGCGCAGCCGGCTAGGCTTTCTCCTTCGATCCGTACGAGACTGCGAGTCCCGCGCGCGCGTCGGATTGAACGCCATATTGCGGGATTGGATAGCGCAGGCCATTGGCGGCCAGCCGCTTCATCCCCTCGATCGCCTTGCGCAGGTAATCGGGTGGAATCGCCATCAGCAGCTCGTCATCGAGCACCCCTCCGTAGCGCCGTTCCGCGAAGCACGGGATCGACAGGCTCGGCTCGCCGGTCTTGAGCGCGCGCCCCCACGAGTCGGCGCACGACGACTCTCCGACCACGCTCCAGTTGAATTTGCGGTACCCGGACCACTGAAGGCCGTTGATGAAGATGATCATCTGGCCGGGAGTCGCATAGATCAGGCAGATATCGGGCGGATTCAGCCGCCCCGAGGTGAGCGGCGAGACGGCCATGGACGTGTAGCGGCCGTGCGGCGCCAGATCCATCGCGTGCTGATGCGCCGATGCGTCGGCGATCGTCTCGTACCATACTCCCGCCATCGCCTTGCCCGAGAGCCACTGTTCATCGGCCGGATGGAGACCGATGACCGCGGCGCATTGGGCGCCTGCCAGGTCTTTCGCCGTGACTCCGACGGTCCATCCCAGGCGCGCCGCCTGCGCGACAATCTGATCGGTGGTGTGAATCGCGCTGGGGCGGCGGATTTTCGGTATCTCCTCCATCTGTTCGACCGTCGCGAAGAGCTTCATCCCGATCGGAGTCGTGCGCAGGCGCAGCAGCCGGTTGAGGTCATCGACGATCGCACTCCAATCGTAGGCGCTCGTGTCGCGTCCGGCGGCAGTGGTTGGGTTCTCGCCAGTGATCGCCATCGTATGTACCTCCTCGCGGGGCGTGCCGCAGGTGCGCGGATGTTCGCGCAACGGCGCAAATTCCATCGCGACATGCAGCACCGATCGGGGAATTAACATGGAGAGGGCACGGACGGCCACTGGAGCGAGGCGCCGTCCGCCCTGCGGCGAAGACGCGCCAAACATTCCCATCGCGCCTGGTGGGAACGATGTTCATACGGTCACCTTGAACGCCTGAATTGGGGCCGAAGTCCGCGCTTGCCATCCGGCTCGCTGAACGCGTAGTCTAAACGCCGTCTAAAGGAGGGTGATCCGCTACCTCGCCCTATCCTTTGGCTCGCAGAAATTTTGAAAGAGGAGGCCAACGACGCGCTGCGAGATTGGACCCGCAAGAGGCGATCGTGAATCGGCCCCGCCAGCGCTGATGGCGAGCCGGAGCCGGCTCAGGATAACCCACACACCGCGTCGGCCATTTCTTCAACCCTGATCGATAACGCCATGATTTCGCGCGGGCCACAGTGGTTGTTCAGGCTGTCCCTCGTTCCTCGTGCGTTCCTTTCGACAGCCGTCCTGAGCGCATTCCTGCTAGGTTCGCGGTACGTCTTCGCCGGGGAGACGCTCGAGGTCCCGTCGGGATGCGCAATTCGGGCCGCATCTGACGAAGACGAGCCGGCGGTCCGGCCCCCGGCCGCCTGCGATTCGGTCGAGCGCTCCGATGACAAAGATGATCCCATGTCCGAACTGGAACCGTTCCTGGAGAGCCATTTCGACCTGTACCGCGACTCGGAGGGCTACAAGACCTTGACCGCCTCCTCCGCGCTCGGGGCGACGATCGGCGGCTACACGTTCACTCTCGCCAGGGACACGGTGTTTGCGAGCGATTCGCTTGGTACCGAGCGATCCCAGGCGCAAGTGTTGTCAGTACACAAGGATTTCTCCGAGGAGTTCGGAATCGGAGGAGGTCTTGGCACCGTGGCGAGCACGCACCGGACCGATCTTGCCTGGTCGTTTCGGACCAGCGCGGATATCGGGGGCGCCTCGCTCGAGGCGAACATTTCACACGATGTGCTCGCAGCGTCGGCCGAGGAAATCCGTTCGAACATCCGGCAGACTGATTTCGGCCTGAACCTTTCGGACAAATTGACCGCTAGTCTCGGTTCGGGCATCGAGTTCCATCATAAGCTCTACTCCGACGGGAACAGCTCGAATGAATTCCAATTCTCGCCGACCTACGAATTTCCGCTGGTAGCCAGCGATCTCGCGTTCGGTTACAGTTTTCAGTACCTCGGATTTGCACGGGACACCAACCATGGCTATTGGGCTCCGCAACGGGTTCTGTCGAACGACGTATCGATCGCATGGACGTTCGATTGGATTGATACCTATGGCCGGGTTGAAGCGTCAGGCGGGTTCGGGTCGGCGCGCATGTCGGGCATCAACGCGGGCGGTCTTTCCAGCGGATGGGATGGCGGAGCGAAGCTGGTTTTCGGGTTCCGGCCGACGCGAAACTCGGTGGTCGAGTACTATTGGAACGGAAGCGGATCGGCGCACTGGAGTTCGACATCGGCTGGATTAAGTCTTACCTACACATTCTAGGTTGACGAAAGGGGCAGGTAATTTGCGGACCGGTCAGCAAATCAGGTGCGATCCACGCGCCGGGAGGGTCGAGGCTCCTCGGGCGCGTCGGCCAATTCCACGCCGCGAAATTCATTACACACGGCTGGCGATCGTGGTCAGTCTTCTTACTTCGTCGGCCGCGCTCTACCTGCTGGTTGGTATCATCTGTGACCGATTCCATTCCTCGCACATTGCGCTGGCCGCTCTGGAGACGTTCTTTGCGTTGAATTTTGCGTTCCTCACCTACCGGATTACCACCTATCAATTCAATCGTCTGAGCTTCTTCCGCCGGCTTTTGAGACATCGTGAGGCGACCCGCGATGAGCTCGAGTCCGTTTACGATCAGGAGCATCCGAGCTCACTTGCCATCCTGGTACCTTCGTTTTGCGAGGAGGTACGGGTGCTGCAAATGACCCTGATGTCGGCGGCCCTTTCTGAATATCCAGACCGGCGGGTCGTGCTCCTGATAGATAATCCACCGAATCCTTCGGAGGAAGCGAAGCAGCGGGAATTGAATGCGACCCGCGATCTGGTGCGCACGCTGGACGCGCTGTTTCGCGCGGAGCATGCCTTCTATGCGGCGCAGCAAACGGCATTCGAAGGACGGCGCGTTGCGGGGTGCGTGGATCTCAAGGCGGAGAGCCGCCGTCTCGCAAAGCTCTACCGGCGGGCAGCGCGATGGCTCGAGGAACAGGCCGAAGGCTGGGAACGCGCCGATCATTACGATGCCTTGTACATAGACCGCATATTGCTCGAGCCGGCGAAGGCTCACCGTGCGCGGGCCGATGAGCTCGAGGGGAAAAGCCGTAATCCCGGCCGCAGAAGCGCGGACCTCCTGCACATCGCTCGCGAATACACGCGCCTGGCGAAGCTGTTCTCCGTCAGGCTCACCAGCTTCGAGCGCAAACGTTTCGTCAATCTGTCGCACGCCTCCAACAAGGCGATGAACCTCAACAGCTACCTCGGGTTGCTGGGCCGGAGCCTTCGGGAGGTCGTCGGACCGGGCGGGCTGCACCTGGAAGAGTGCGACCCGAAGATCGCTCAGTTGTCGGTGCGCGATGCAGACTATGTGATCACGCTGGATGCCGACAGCATGCTGCTCAGCGATTACGCATTGCAGCTCACTCATATAATGAGTCAGCCGGAGTGCGCGCGCTACGCGGTGGTACAGTCCCCGTTCACCGCGGTACCGGGGAGCACGTCGCTGATCGAACGAATCGCGGGCGCTCAAACCGACGTCCAATGGTTCTCAACCCAGGGGTCAACTCTCTATCAGGGTTCTTTCTGGGTAGGAGCGAACGCGCTATTGCGCCGGGCGGCCCTCGAGGACATCTGCGAGACCGTCTACGAGCGCGGGTTCGCGGTCAAGCGTTATATCCACGATCGCACCCTGGTGGAGGATACCGAATCGAGCGTCGACCTGGTGGGCCGAGGCTGGCAGATATACTGTCATCCTGAGCGCCTGTCATATACCGCTACACCCGGGAACTTTGGCGCCCTGGTGATACAGCGGCGGCGCTGGTCCAACGGCCCGGTTCTGATTCTTTCAAAACTGCTTCGCTATGCGGCTAGCGGGCCGGGCCGGCTGGCCAGGATCCCGGAAATAGTGCTTCGCCTTTACACGCTGACCGCAGTGCTCGGATCCGCCTCCGTGCTGTTTATCATCTCGGTTCCCTTTCCGGACGGCCGGCGTTTCCCCGCATTTTTTCTGCTCGCATGCGTTCTGCCCTATTACTGGCTATTCTGCCGCGACCTCATCAGTTGCGGCTACCAGTGGTGGGACCTCCCGCGCGTGCACGCCATGGATCTTCTGCTTATCCCGGTGAACCTGACGGGTCTCCTGCAGTCGCTTAGACAGGGGATTACCGGCCGGCAGTCTCCATTCACGCGTACGCCCAAGATCCCGGGACGTACGATCGTGCCGCCGGTGCATGTGGTCATGCCGCTTTTGATATTTACGGGGATTGTCCTTTGGACCGTTCAAGTAATGCGCAATGGAGGAGGGTTTGGCTACGGAATTTACGGAGTACTTAACGGTTGCTATCTCCTCTACGGCATTGTGACCTACATCCAGTTGAAATTCGCCGCGCAGGATGTGGCGGCCGTGGTTGCGGTGCGCGCGGTATCCGTTGCGGAGCGCATGCGATTGAGACGGTCGGAAGAAGCCCGAATGGAAAACGACCTGGAGGTTCCGGAACCTGAAATTCCCCGGCAAATCAGTCCCGAAGCCGCGAGTTAGCGTTGTTCTCATAATTCTCCTTGGGCTCCTGGTTTCTGCAAACCGGGCGATCGCAGGGTCCGATCCGCTGGCGTCAGATGTGCCGCTGGGGCCTGTCAGGATCGCTCTAACGATCGACGATTGGCCTGAGACCGGCGACACGCCGGACAATGTTTCGCGTACCGCGATAGCCGCAAAAATCATCGAGGTCCTCAAGGCGAATCATGTCGCCGCCTACGGCTTTGCCAATGGCCTCTTCATGGACTATGACCCGACCGAAATAGCCATACTCAAGATGTGGGTGGCCGCCGGGTATCCGCTTGGCAACCACACCTACCGGCATTCGAACCTCAACCAGGTCGGGGCCAAAGCCTTTCTGGACGATATCGAAAAGGAAGATAACCTGCTTGCGACGATCGAGGACTCCGCGGCCGGACTGCGCCGCCGCCGGGTGTTCAGGTATCCATATCTCGAGGAAGGCGACACTCTTGAAAAGCGAAATCAAGTGCGCTCGTACCTCGAGAAGCACGGCTACCGGCTTGCAGAAGTGACTACGGATTACTTCGACTGGGCGTGGAACGATGCCTATACCCGGTGTATTAGCCAGCATGACGCGGCCTCAATTGAGTGGCTCAAGAGTCATGTCTTCGAGGGCGCGGATCGGCGCGTTCGCGGCGCCAACGCGGTTTCCGAGCATCTTTTCAACCGCAGAATTCCGCAGATTCTGCTCATCCATGTAGCTGTCTTCAATTCGATCACGCTCGACAGCATCATAAAGCGGTGGAAGGCCGAGGGCGTGCAATTCGTCTCGCTCGACGATGCGCTCGCGGATCCTGCGTACCGCATCAATCCCAACCACGCATACAGCGGCGGCCTGACCTTCCTGGATGAAATCGCCGAGTCGAAGGGACTGGGATTTGGGCAGTTCGATGACAACGTTTATACCATGGACCGCCTGAATCAGGTTTGCCAGGCTCCCCCGGGCGGAAAGAAATAGAGGGCTGTGATTTATCACGAGCCTGCTAGAAGTGCCCGGCCGTGGGTCCCGGCCGCGGCGACGGCGCTGGCCGCTTTGAGCCTGTACCTCGCGCTGCGGCCGCCGCTCTACGATATCGACGGGTTTCCGGATCGCCTCGCCGCGCTCGAGCCGGAAGCGATTTACGACATTCTTCCGAATCATCTGGTGTGGCGACCGCTGCTGATGGCTCTGGTAACGGTATCGAGTTGGTTTGGCTACTCCGACACGGTGCCGCTTCAGCTTTTCGGGATATTGATCAATTGCGCAGTCCTGTTTTTTCTCTACTTGCTTCTTTACGATTTGAGCCGTAAGCCGCGGTTCGCGCTCACAGGGGTGCTGTTCGTCGCGCTTTCGCCGTGGTTCTGGTATCTCGGATTTCAAAACCGCCCATATCCAATCGTTTTCCTGGCACTGGTGCTGTTCCTTACCGCGTGGAACACGTTGGATGGAGAGCCCCCAGCGAGTTTACGCCTTGTCGCATCGGGCGCATGTATTCTGGCCGCGATTTTGCTCCACGAAGCGGTCGTGGTCGTCGTCCCGGCCGCGGTGATCGTCCTTTGGTTTTGTGGCTCCGAGAGCGTCCGCCTGCGGCTGGCACGGGGAACGATCTGGGGCGGCTCGATCGCGTTGTGCGTCCTGTTCGTTTATTTCGCAGCCTGGCGAATGCTCTTTGCGGATAGTCCTTTTCTCACCTGGGCGTCCGGATACCTCAGCGAGATCCACCCTTTGGAAGCCCCGGCGACGGGCCCTCTGACTCTGTTCGCCAAGTCGGTAATCGGTCTTTCGGGCGCGCTCGTGCAAAGCGGGCCGATTCAGGAGGCGTTGTCCGACTTCCCCGCGAAAGCCGTGCTGGCCGTCTATGGCGCCTTGGGGGTTGCAGCGCTGGCGGCGATAACTTTCGCAGTTGTCCATTCTTCTGCGGGAAAAGAAATCGTGCGATTGATCCGCACGAATGCCCTGTTTGCGGTCTCGGCGCTCTCGATGGCGTTTTGGGCGGCGTTCGTCATTGCCTGGGAACCCGTGACCCCCAACTTCTGGGTATTGATCCTTTTCCCGGCGCTGGCATGTCTCGCTCTGCTGCTCCGAGGACGGCAGGCGGGAAGGCTGGGAGCCGGGGCCGCGGCAGCCGTACTGATCGTTAGCGCGTGGAATGCCTGGCAGAACTACGAATTCGACCGCGCACAAAGCCGCAATTTCCCGGAGCCAATTCTCGCATCGATCAACAGCCACCTCGGCGCTCGCGGCACATTTTTCGTGCTTGGTCGAGGCTGGTATGGAGACATGAACTATGACCTGATCCTCGGTTGCCTCGACCACACCGCCCAGAAAGATCACGGCGTCGCAATCCTGGACGATATCGTGTTTCCAGTAAACGGCTCGCCTTCATGGCGCCGCGCGCTCAGCGATCGGATCGATTCGACGATCAGCGCCGGCGGCCGCGTTTACGTCGCAGGACACGTGCTGGATCCCGATTCGTATAAAGACCTGTGTGGCTATAACGACCCGTTTAATGCCTACATCGATCCGAAGTGCATAGCGAGCGACACCCACGATCTCTTTCGACAGATCATCGATACTCTCGCACCGTACGATCAGAGCGAGTCGGAGTTCAGTATCGGCGAAGACACGTACTATTTGCTGACGCGCAAGGAAACCGCGCCTCAACCGCCGGCCCATGACCCGTAGTGGCGCCCGCCGACCTGTGGGCCGAGGCGAGCCGGCGCCTCGGAGCGGCTCGGCAGCGAAGCCGCCGTTCATCGCTTACGCATCGCTGTTTCTGCTTGGCCTCCTGGCGGCCGCAGCGGGGCAAACGTTTCGCGAGTACGTCACTCAGTGGAATCAAAGAGAGCTGGCGCGCGTGACCTCCCCGGACCAGCGGCTGGATGCCGTTTTCGTTGGGCCGATCTGGCGGTATCTTGGAGCTGGCAGCGCGTTGTACGTAATTCCGAAGGGTGATCCCACGCCCGGCGCCGGCGGCGTGTTTCGCGGGACGCGCTTCCAGTCGCCGCCGGAGCTGTCGTGGAAGAACCGCCAGCTCCTTGAAGTTCGCTATCGAGCTGGCTGCATTGACGGCTTTTCCAACCTGTGGTCCTCGAGTGAAGTGGGCGATGGCGAATACTATGTGGAAGTGCGGCTCGAACCGCTTTCCGCATTCACCTGTCTGACGAACCCCGCAAGCACCGATGCCGACTTAACCGGCAAGTGATGCTGTTATGCCGCACGTCCTGATCATTACTCTTCGGCGGCTGGCCTTTCTCTCGGCCTTTGTTCTCGGCGCGCTCAGTCCGATATTCTCGCAACTGCTGCTGTCAAGCGCGTTCCCTTCGCGCCGGGAGATAGTCCGGGTCGCGTCGCCTGACAAGCGGGAGGATGCCGTTCTGGTTCGTGCCCGGGCAAGCGCGCTCTCGCGCGAGCGGCACTGGGAAGTTTTCGTAGTGCGGCACCAGATGCCGATCGGTCAGAGCAGCCCGGTTTTTGTAGCCACTCGAGTTGCGGACCCGAGGCTTGCCTGGCCGGATGCGAGGCTTTTGCAAATCGGATTCGGCCGCGCTCGCGTAAGTTATTTCACCAGCGCGTGGTCCCCGTCCGCGAGCGGCGAGGCTGCGGCGGTCGAGATCCGATTGAAGCCTGCCGAGAATGGCTTCACATATCTCGTTGCTGGCGCCGGCCCGGATGCGATCGCGCAGCCGCCCAAGTGAGATATATCGTTTTGCGGCCGTATTCGCAGTCGAGACTGCGGACAATCCAATCCGAGATCAGGCTTGGCCCGTGCTATCGCACGCGATCATTCGCGCTCAGCAATCAGCAGAGCCGGACCTGAGACGAGATAGGCGATTGCAAATACGAAAGCCGCAAGCTCCGGCCTCACGATGGAAAACGCAATCACGGCCGCAAGCGCGATGAGATTCCGGGGCGATGCCCACCAGGCCTTCCAGTCGATCCCCTTGATGCTGGGATACGGTACGCGCGAAACCATCAATGCCCCGAGCGCGAGCATGATGACCGTCATTGCCGCGCAAAGCGCAACCGGCGCGTCGAGCGCGAAGTACCGGTATCCGAAGAGTGACCCGGCGACCGTCGCCGCAGCTCCCGGCACCGGCAAACCCACGAAGCGAAATTTTCCGCCCGGTTTGCCGGCCTGGACGTTGAAGCGCGCCAGGCGCAAAGCGGCGCAGATGACGAATGCCCCGACGATGAAAACGGCCCATCCACCCAGCGGCTTCAGCGCGAATGCGTAGGCCAGCATCGCGGGCGCCACTCCAAACGCAACCACATCGGACAGGCTGTCGTACTCCAGGCCCATCGGAGTCGACACGTGTGCGAAGCGCGCGACGAGTCCGTCAGCCCCGTCGCATACGATCGAAACTCCAATCATCCAGCCGGCGAGCATCATGTTGCCCGAGATGCCGGAGATTATGCTCAGGCAACCGCTCAGCAATCCGAGCGACGTGATGGCATCGGGGATCAGCGCGGTAACGCGCACGACTCGGTGAGCATCGCTTTCGGCGCGAACCGGCGGCCCGCCCGTTTCCGCGCTGGCCGCCGGTCCTCCGCCCGGACGCTCACTCTCGATGCGCACGCACTAATCTCAAATGACTCAGTACCCGCGCGTTGCGTTCACGCGGCTTTCTTCTTTTTCGCCGGCGCTGCGCCGTGAGCAGCGGCCGCGCCGCGGACAATAAACCGCTTGTCGAGCTGGTTCATCATGTCGACGACGCCTCCGTACTCGAGCTCCGAGTAAGGCAGCATCGCGGGACCCGAGAAGCCCTGCATCCGGATTTCCGCGGCCTTCTGCGAGGCGTTGTTCCGGACCCAGTCCCAGAACGGATGATCGAAGAGATCGACAACCTCAGTGAACTTCCCGTTATGCACGCAGAAGCCCGCGGCGGTGATCACCGGAGGGCCGTCAAAGAACGACACGCCCGAATTCAGCTTCACCGGCATCATCGGACCGTTGTGGCTGCCGCGCATCGTGCCCGCCACGTAATGGGTGAGCCGATACGGGCCGAGGATCTCGCCGGTGGCCGGGAAATTTCCCTGCACGCGCACCAGCGCGACCGGATCGTCTTTGCCGGTGTACTTGCCCGCGATGTTGTGCAGGCGGGAAGTCGAGACTACCGCGGCGATATCATTGGTCGCGCGGCTGTGAATCGACTCGACCACGAACCGCTCGTTGTCCCGCAGCAGACATGCGATTTGGTACAACTCCTCCGGGGCTTTGAGTTCGATCACACGATCGCCTTCCGTGTTGGCGACATCCATGATCGTGAAGGTGAAGCCCTTGGAGAGATTGGGCGAGAGCAGCAATCCGGGACAGAACATCGGATCTGCGAAGCCCAGGTAAATCGGCAGGTTGTATGCGCCCGGATCGGTTTTATCGGCCGCGAAGAACACGAACGGCTCGTTCGGACGCTCCTCGAACTCCATCTCGCACGCCGCCGGTCCCATTCCCTTCACGTTTCCCGAGAAGGCGTCCTTCAGCAAATCCTGGCCGGCGCCATACAACCCCTGTTCCTTCGCGACCGCGGTCCCGGCCATGAAGGCGTCCCATGCGAGTTCATGGATTTTCGGATTGTCCACGCCCATCTGATGCGATGCCAGGATCGCCACATCGTCGCCCGTGCTGCTGATGTAACTGTCGATCAACAGCCGGTTGCCATGCTCGCGAACGTACTTCTCAACCGTTTCCTTGAGCCTCGCACTCGGGCGGACATGCCCGGCTATCGATCCGACATCGGCCTTGATCACTGAAAGGGTAATCTTCATGGTTTGTTCCTCGGTCCTTCCTCACCGTCGCAGTTCATGCGAGCTATGGTTTGACGATACAGGACCAGCGGCGAGCATCATCTGTGCCACTAGGTCAAATTAGCGCTGACCCAAAAATTTAGCGCGGATCATTAACAAAACTCATATCTCCGGGCCCGTCAAGTTCCCGCGGACAAAAGAACTGATGCCGATCGAGTCACTTCACGGGGTCAGTGGGCAAATTCCGGGCAGCCCAAGCGAGCCACGCTCTTCGACGAATCCCCCGGTCAGCCGATGTTACACCGCGCACTCGCGGCAGTCGGGAATGCGCTCGTCGGCGACCAGCGACACGGCCTGCTTCGAGCGCGAACCGTAGCGGTAGATCGTAACCCCCTTGAGCTTCAGCCGCCGCGCGCCCTCAAAGACCTGTCTTACGTCCTGGCGGGTGGCCTCCGCAGGCAGATTGACGGTCTTCGACACGCCCGCATCGACGTTGGCCTGAAACGCCGCCTGCATCCGAAGGTGGTCGAGCGGATTTATCTCCAGGGCTATCGGGAAGCGCCGCTTGAGCGACTCGGGAACTCCCTCGACGTTGCGAATCGAGCCGTGCTCCCGGATCGCGGCGAGCGCGCGCTCGCCGGCTGCGCCGAGTCCCCTAAGCGCTTCGAGCGCCGCCTGATTCAAGTCGGTGAGCGTGCGTCCATCGAGCGCCCGCCTGACGCTGGCAAGCGCGAAGAATGGCTCGATGCCACTGGAGCATCCCGCGAGCAGGCTCAATGTGCCGGTCGGCGCGACGCACGTCGTCGTCGCGTTTCTGAGCGCTTGCACGCCTGTCCCGGGCCACACGCTCTGCGAAAATGCCGGGAAGGACCCGCGGCGCTCGCCGAGTTCAATCGACTTGAACCGCGCCTCGCGGGTGAGCGTTTGCGCGATTCGGCCTCCGATCGCCACCGCTTCCTCCGAGTCGTAAGGAATCGCGAGGCGGGCCAGCAGGTCCGCCAGACCCATCACGCCCAGTCCGATCTTCCGGGTGCGCCGTGTGGCAGCCTCGATCTCTTTGGCCGGGAACCGCGATGCATCGATCAGGTTGTCGAGGAAAACCACCGCGTCATGAATCGCGTCGCGCAGACGGTCCCACTCCACATCCGATTCTCCGGCGAAGCGCGCCAGGTTGATCGAGCCCAGCGTGCACGATTCGTAGGGCAGCAGCGGTTGCTCGCCGCACGGGTTGGTCGCCTCGATTCGTCCGAGCGCCGGCGTGGGATTATGACGATTGATTTCATCGAGAAAGAGCAGTCCCGGGTCACCGCACGCGTAGGCCGCACTCACGATCTCATCGAAAAGCCTGCGCGGATCGATCGTTTCGACAGTCATGCCCGTGCGCGGATTGCGCAGGGCGAATTTCGAGCCGCTGTCGAGCGCGCCCAGGAATTCGTCAGTGATCCCGACCGACAGATTGAAGTTCTCGAGCGTGTCGAGGCCGAGCTTCGCCTTGATGAAATCGCGTATGTCCGGATGGTCCACCCGGAGCACCGCCATGTTGGCGCCGCGCCGCCGCCCGCCGGTGCGAATCACCGTGGTCGCGTGATCGAACAACTGCATGAACGAGAGCGGCCCCGAGCTGACGCCTCCGGTCGATAGAACCCGGTCGCCGGCCGGCCTGAGCGGACTGAACGAGAAACCGGTTCCGCCGCCGGTCTGCTGGATGCGCGCCGCGAGCGCGAGCGCGCTGAAGATCGAATCGAGGTCGTCCGCCAGCGGCAGCACGAAGCACGCCGCCAGTTGCCCCGCCCCGATCCCGGCATTCATCAGCGCGGGCGAATTGGGAAGAAACTCAAGCCTGCTCAGCCTCTCGAAGAATCGCTCTTCCCACCAGCCGCGATCCTCGCCAAAGCTCGACGCGGGCGCCGCGACCGCACTGGCCACCCGGCGCAGCATCGCGATCGGATCCTCGATCCTGCCGGTGGTCTCGTCGCGCCACAGATAACGCTCACGCAACACCGTCATCGCATTTTCTGAAAAGCCCGGTGCTGGCATCTCGCGCGTCACGGTCACGATGGTCCCTTATTTGAATTATCCTCAGCGAGCGGCCGCCTTGATAGGAGATTGAGACCGTTCCGCTCCCGGAATCAAGCGGAGAAGCGAACGTCGGGAATTCTGCCGTTTCCGGCCCGGATTATGCGTACCAATGCTTC
>Ga0187770_10000146_pt1 | contig 32437 bp, 37 predicted proteins | sample 0116_SJ02_MP02_2_FD_133154 | JGI IMG/M metagenome (GOLD analysis project Ga0187770, IMG submission 133154) | Tropical peat soil microbial communities from peatlands in Department of Meta, Colombia - 0116_SJ02_MP02_20_MG | ecosystem: Environmental > Terrestrial > Soil > Wetlands > Peat | place...
CTGCGTCTTGAGGTGGGCAACCCCTATGTTCGGCTGGATGGTCGTGAAGGGGTAGTCCGCGATTGGGACGTCCTTCAGTGTCGCCGCAGCAAAAAAGGTGGATTTCCCGACATTAGGTTTGCCGACGACCCCCACGAGCACGACTCGCCCAAAACTCAGGCCCGTTATAACCGTCTCATTGGGTGGTTCCAACGTTGGTCAGGATCTGTGTCATTGGCGGAGGGTCTGCGGGCGAAGAAGCGGCCTCCGAAGCCGACCTCAGGGGGGCTGATGTCACCATCGTCGAGCGATTGGACGACCAGCAACCGCCTTGGAAGTCTTGGCCAGAACTGATCTCCCAATATCGAGCAAACAGGGGACTCAATGGGCGAAGGAAATTATTCATGAGCATGCTCACGACGGAGGCAAAGAGTGCGGGGCCGAGCTTCGTGACCCTCTCCAATGGGGACAGGCTCGGATTCGACTCCATAATCATCGCCACTGGCAGCCGGTTCAAGCCTGTTCCGTTCCCTGGTGCTCGCAAACCTGGGGTATTCATCTTGGATGGAGCGGAAAAGTACGAGGAGCTAGGCCGTGCCTGTCCTTCCATTGACGAAGCCGTCGTCGTGGGAGAAGGCTATCGCGGGCTCGAGGTGGCTGACAGGCTGTGCAGCTTCGGAGTCGAAGTCCTCCTGATGATTTCCTGCTGGCAACATGAGGCTCCCGCCCTGTCGTTGTCGATGTGATCGAGGACGCTGCCCGGGAGAGGGGCATCGAAATCCGGCGAGGGGGAGTCTCGAAGGCGGTTGGGAACGGCAGGGTCGAAGCGGTGGTCGCGGACGGTTCCGTCATTCCCTGTGACACCCTGATCGTCACCCCGCCTCGAGTGCCCAACCCGGTCCTCTCCTCGCTGAGACTTGAGCAGACGGGCGCAGTCGAGGTAGACGGGGCCATGAAGACAAGCGAGCGTTCCATGTTTGCCGCAGGCGGGTGTGCTGAGCTCAAGGGGAGCTTTCTGGGTTCAGGAGCTCTCACAGCGGAGCCGTCCCTTTCCGGAAGAATTGCCGGCTCAAGCTCCACGGGTTCGACCCGCTCGATTGGAGAGACAAGGATAGACCAGCTGCGCGTGTTCGGGCTGGGGTGGTCGCGAGTAAGAAGGCGAACCGGCTCCCCTGAGGCGTTCAGGAATCGAGTGGCAACCGTTAGTCACCGCTGGGGGCCTTCTTCCGCCTGCGTTATCGTGCACGAGAGATTCAGTGAAAGAGTTGTCGGGGTGGAGTCGATTGAACCATCTGCGTCTTCCCCTGCAGGCCTTCCGCCGCTTGCTGCCGGCGCGACCCTTGAGGCTCTTGCCTATGGATTAGGTTCAAGCGATATATCGCAGATTACGGAGACCGCCTGGCTGGGGCTGCGAGAGTGGCGAAAGTCCTGATCTGTGACCACGTTGAGGTAGAGAAGCTCGCCTTGGGGCCGGGCGTGGTTGTCGACTACAAGCCCACCATTACGAAGGAAGAGCTCCTCACCGTAGCAGGAGAATACGACGCATTTATCGTCCGAAGCAGGACGAAAATCGACCGCGCCGTTCTGGAAAGGGCGACAAGGCTGAGGCTCGTTGCTAGGCCTGGCACAGGATTGGACAACATAGACGTGGAATACGCGAAGTCCAAGGGAGTCACGGTCGTCAACAGCCCAGAATCCCTGGTCGAAGCTGTCGCAGAGCACGTCGTGCTGTTGATGCTGGCGCTCAGCAGGAAACTGGTGGTGGCAGACGTCGGAACTAAGGCAGGAAAGTGGGAGAAGAACGCACTTATGGGGAAGGAGCTGAAAGGAGAGGTGCTGGGAATCGTCGGTCTGGGGAGAATCGGGAAGCGCATCGCAGAGGTATCCAAGACTCTCGGCATGTCGGTCCTTTTCTACGATGTGATTTCAATCCCGCAAGAGGTCGTGGATTCTCTCGGGGCCCAAGTCGTTGGTCTTGACGAGCTCTTCAGGCGCTCGGACTATATCACGCTACACGTCCCCATAACACCGGAAACCGCCCACATGATAGACGCGCAGAGGCTCGGTCAGATGAAGAGGACAGCTTTCCTCATCAACACGTCGAGAGGAGGTGTTATCGACGAGGCGGCTCTTTCTGCCGCCCTCCAGAACGGCACCATCGCCGGCGCTGCACTCGACGTGTTCGAGAAGGAGCCACCTGCCGGCCCAATACTCACGGCCCCGAACACCATCCTCACGCCCCACATAGGGGGGCAGACAGAGGAGGCCCAGACCAACGCAATCGTCGTCGTAGGGGAAAAGGTCCGGGATTTCTTCTCATCGGGCTAAAAGTTCGAAGAACGTTTATTTGCCGACTGAAAACGAGGCGCCCCGATGCCCATGTACAGCCATATCTCTAGGACATGGCAGGACATCTTCCATCAGAAGGGAGGGGATATGAGAGCCCGCGCAGTGGAACTGAGGAAGCAACCGGCGATGCTAAGAGTTGAGAGACCCTGGAGGCTCGACAGGGCGAGAGCCCTAGGCTACAAGGCAAAGGAAGGTGTGGTAGTCATCCGGATGCGAGTCTCAAGGGGCGGGATGCGTAAGCAGCGCCCTACCTCCGGAAGAAGGCCGAAGCACATGGGTGTCCTAAGAATCAAGTCGGCGGTGTCCTCTCAGGAAGTCGCAGAGAGAAGGGCTGCGGAAAGGCACCCGAACATGAGGCTCTTGGGCTCCTATCCCGTTTGGGAGGACGGCATCCACGCCTGGTACGAGTGCATCCTAATCGACCCCATGCACCCTGCGATCAGGAAAGACTACAACTACAGGCGGACCCTCGGGATCGTCGACTAGATTATTTCTTCATCTCACTGCTGTGGCCGGGGAATATCTTCGAGTTGGGGTCCACGTATGCCTTCGCGACGTTGACCGCTAGAGCCGCCTGCGCGTAGCCCGTGGCGATCAGGTTTAGCTTCACTCCGTCCAGAGGTCCCGCGATGTCCCCGGCAACATAGACGCCCGGTATGTTGGTCTCCATCTTCCCGTTGATCCTGATCTCTCTGCCGTCTATCTGCAGCCCCCAGTCTTTGATGGGCCCCAGGTCGGCTCTGAACCCTATGTTCACGAGGATGGCGTCCACATCGAGCGTCTCTTCCGCCTGAGTCCTGTTGTCGAAGATGACGGCCTTTGTGACCCTGGTTCCGTCCCCGCTGACGCTTCTCACTTCGTAGAAGAGCTTGACATCAACGCTTGAATTCTTCAGCGCTATGACACTTCCCTCGTGCGCCCTGAAAAAGTCCCTCCTGTGGACGAGCGTGATTCTCTTGGCGATGTCCTTCATGTTGAGCGCCCAGTCGACCGCCGAGTCCCCTCCCCCGACAATCAGTAGGTTCTTGTCCCTGAACACGCTCTTGTCCTTGACAAAGTAGTAGACCCCCCTTCCCTCATAGTCGGAGGCTCCCTTCGCTTCCAGTTTGTTGGGAGAGAAGGCGCCCACGCCGGCCGCCACCAAAACCGCCTTCGAAAGATGCTTGGTCCCCTTGTCGGTGGTGAGCTCGAAAATCCCATCCGTCTTGTGCAGCGTCGTCACGCGTTCACCGAAGACAACCGTCGGGTTGTACTGGAAAGCCTGATCCACTAAGTTCTTCACCAGCTCCTTGGCAAGTATCCTAGTGTACCCGGGGACGTCGAAGATGTACTTCTCGGGGTAGAGAACGGCAACCTGACCCCCGGGCTCTTCAAGCGCGTCGACTATCTTGGTCTTCATCTGTCTGAGACCCGCATAGAAAGTCGCGAAAAGACCCGTCGGACCCGCCCCTATGATGGTCAGGTCGTAGACATCGCCGGACATCGGCTTTCCGATTGGCCACCTTCAAATAGCGTATAAGGATTCGCGAGTTTAGGCGAGCCCAGACCCCGCCGGGTCCCTGGGCTTCAGGACCTCCCTGATCAGTACTGTCGCGTACTGGCCCTTCCCAAGTGTGAACTTGATCGTGGCTGTGCGTCCGTCAATGTTCCAGGACGCATCCCGCACCGCAAGGTGCGGACGCCTGAAGCCTCCTTCCGCAGAAACTTCCTGCATCTCTTTCACATAGAACGAACCCGGTTTCACTCCTTCTGACTCGAGTACACCCTCCAGGCTCCTGTCGAACCTCGAGCCGTAGTTTCTGAATGCGTATCCGACCACTTGGACCATCGGCACCGCCCTCACGCTGGGACTGTCTCTGACCCCGCGCGGTGCTGAGGTTAGGAGTCCGTCAGGAGAAGCCTCCGCCCAGTTATCGCCTGGCTCCATCTTTGAGATGTCTTCTCCTTCTGCCATGGCCCTGCTGAGGGTCCTATTGAAGACGTATGACTGGTACGCCTGGACGTAAAGCCTTCTCAGCTTGATGGGCACTCTTCGAAGCGCCCTCACCCACTCGTGAGGGTGCTGAATCAGCTCCATTGCGACCACCCTTTCGACATCCCTGCCAGCTGGCAGAAACCCGGTCCCTTCCTCATACCTCTGCGTCAACATTGCCTCCCTGGCGGCCTGGCCAGCTCCAGGTTCTCCAAGGGAGGGGGCGTCAAGCAGAAGCCTAACCGCCTCTTCGAACTCCCGTTTTACGATGGCCCGACCTATTAGATGCGTGCCCGCCCCGGAGGTCCCGAATCGCTGTAGCCCGTAGTAGTTCGGCACTCTCCTCTGTTCCGAAAGGCGCATCGCCTCTTCCACTCTTGCACCTACATCCACGCAGCAGTCCCTGAGTACTGCTGTGAAACTATTCCCGATGATGCTCGCCCTGGACATGGGCTCGGCAACATATCCCACAAGCTCCGCCGTGTAGTTGTCTTTGTCGATTCTGACGGGGTGGAGCGACCTGCGACTCGTCGGGGTCACGTACTGGACGGCCACGGCCCGCTTGTCCTTCAGTCCACCATAGCTCACGTTACACCTGAGTTCTCCTGCAAGGTCCTTCGCCATGTGGAGTGTATCGATGGAGCGCTTCTGTACTCTGTAGAGAGGAAAGCTATCGGGACCTCCTTCTTCCGCGAGAGGGACGTCTGTGAGCCGTTCTTCGACAACGAAGTCATCAGCGGAAGATTTCGCCCGCCCAGAGCAGGGTGCCCCATCACTGGCGTAGAATTCGATGCCGACCGCCCGTTCGGCTTCGGCGGCAGGGGTCAAAGCAGCTTAAGCTTCCCCGTTATCTCGTCTATGGCTGCGTCTGGACCCGGCCCTATCCCCAGGCAAGTGACAGTCCCAGGCTCGACCTGGGTCAGTCCTCTGTCCTGTATGAGAGATGCGGGCAGCCCAGCGCTCCTCGCCCTGCGGAAGAGTTCGCTCAGTTCCTTCTCCGACTCGACCTTGAGCACGATCTTTGCCTGCCCCTCTTCCTTCCACCCGTCGTACCAGGTCGTCTTCCTCTCCCTGGCCGCTTCCGCCGATGCTAAGGATGCGTGGGCAACCTGAGCAGCGACCTTTCCCTTCCCCATCTTCAGGTCTGACCTCACAACTATGGCCTGTTTCATGTCGGCGTTCGCCAACCGTTAATACGGGTCGATTAAGGGTTTGCAGCCAGTTCCAGACGTTGACCGAGACCTATGACATCCTAGTGGCTGGGGGGAGCATCGCGGGGCTTACATTCGCCGCCGAGGCCTCAATGCGCGGCCGCAAGGTCCTGGTGGCTGAAGAGCACGCGGAAGTGGGCGAGCCCGAGAAGTGCGATGGCCTTGTAAGCCTCCGGGGACTGCGCAGGTACGGCTACCCTCCAGACGAAGCGGTCATCCAGGACAGGATTGCGTCCGCCGTCGTCCACTCCCCGGCAGGGAAGGAGCTCGCAGTCGGCGCCTCTTCCCTTGAGGTGGTAGTCCTCGACAGGAGCGAATTCGACAAGCAGGTCGCGAAGACAGCCGTGGAGAATGGTGCCGAAGTCCGAACGGGCGTTCGTGTGTCGTCCGCCATCGAAAAGGATGGCGCCGTGGAAGCGAGGGTCGGAGACTCGGTTGTCTGCTCAAAATATTACGTTGACGCGACCGGTCCGTCATCAAGCCCGAGACAGGGTATCCTTCCCGCCGCGAAGTACGAGATCAGGGGGGACTGGATCAGGGAGCACGTGGTAGAGGTGTTCATGAACGCGGACAGATACCCAGGGTTCTTCGCATGGGTAATTCCATACGGTGAGCGAGTCGCCAAGGTGGGGGCGGCCGGCCATGGTATCAACCCTTTTCGGGCTCTGGATGCTTTCCTCTCCTCCAGGCCAAGCACGATACTGCGTAAGGTTTCTGCACCGATTTACGTGGGCGGCCCCACCGGAAATTTCGTGGAGGGGAGGAGGATTCTCGTGGGCGAGTCAGCGGGACAGGTCAAGCCGACCACCGCAGGCGGGATAATGACCTCAGTGGCAGGAGCGGCAATTGCGGCGAAGTGGGCTTCTACCAGCCTTGAGAAGAATCAGCCTAGGCTTCTGGCCAATTACCAGACGGAATGGGAGAGCGCGTTCCTTGGGGAGATGAGGACGATGCTCAGGCTTAGGGGGGTACTGGAGAAGTTGTCCAACGCAGATCTGGAGGCGATGCTACATACCCTGGCGACACCGAAACTGATGAAGAAGCTTTCAAGCACAGATTTCGACTTCCATGGTACGGCAATCTTGGGTGCGCTCGGGGTTCCGGGGGTCCTCAGGATAGCGAAAGTTGTCGCCTCAGCTGAGGTCCGGTCGCTCTTGGTCGAGGACTAGGCCGTCTTAGCAACCTATATCTGCCGGCGCAAAAGGGCCTCCTGAGAAATGTCCCAGGGAACGATCACACTCCCTCTCTGCAACTCCTGCAACAGGCCCATCAAGCCCGCTGAGAGAGCCGTCCATTTCAACTGTCCCAACTGTCACGAATCTGTCATCTGGCGCTCCGAGAAGTGCAGGAAGTTCTCGAGGCGATACAGGTGCGTGAACTGCGGGTTCGAAGGTCCATAGGCGGTAGCTCCCATGGGTTCCTACGTGATCCGACTGAAACTGCTCCCGGAGGACACAACAACCGATCCCCAGAAGATATTGGACACCGTCGCCGGCTTGCTTCCCAGCCCTGCTCAGATTAGAAGCCACAAGGTCGAGCCTATTGCATTCGGACTCTCTGCAATTATCGTGGACGTGGTCGCCCCAGAGGAGGAGGGGGCAATCGACAAGATCGAAGAGATCGTTTCGAAGGCGCCTCTTGTGAGCCAGTACGAGCTGATAGCCGTCAGCCGCATGTCCAGCAGGCTTCCGCCTCGGTGAGAAGTTAGCAGGATCGACAATCGGCATTCCTTTTATACCTCTGCAGGGTGGCGGACTTCGCCGTTTCTCATACGATGTGGACCTTATGAGATATCCCCTCACATACGCCGCATTCGAATGGATCAAGGAGAAGAGGAGCGCTACGGACGACGATCTACTGGAGGCCCTGAACAAGAACGGGGGCAAGTGCTCGCCTGCCGAGTTGGACAAGGTTCTCATGCAGCTAGAGATACTGGGCCTGGTCACCATAAGATGGGTGGCGAAAGACAAACGAAGGATAGAGTTCCAAGAGAAGCCCACCGAGGAACCGCGGATGCCGCGTATCAGCGAGTAGACCGAAGCGATAAATCGCACGAGCTCATGGTGACGCAACGATGGGTGTAGACTTCGGCGATTCCATCCCGAGAGAGAAGATTCAGCTTGAGGACATTGCAGGCTGGAAGCTTGCGGTTGACGGCTACAACACCCTCTACCAGTTTCTCGCCATCATCAGAGGGATGGACGGCGGCCACCTGAAAGATTCCCAGGGGAGAGTCACATCTCACATCTCCGGCCTCTTCTATAGGAACATCAACCTCCTCGAACTCGGGATTAAGCTTGTCTATGTTTTCGATGGGAAGCCCCCCGAGCTGAAAATGGAGGAGATCAGAAGACGATCGGAGCAGCGACGGGAGGCGAAGGACCAGTACCTCCGCGCCCTCCAGAGCGGAGACATGGTCCAGGCGAGGAAGTACGCGGAAGCGTCGACTGTCCTCAGGAGGGATATGGTGGCTGACGCCAAGGAGCTCCTAGATGCCATGGGGATTCCCTGGGTGGACGCGCCATCCGAGGGGGAGGCCCAGGCCTCGGCGATGGCAATCGAAGGAACAGTCAACGCCGTAGCATCTCAGGACCACGACTCCCTGGTCTTCGGAGCGCCAATCCTGATACGGAACGTAACCATATCTGGGAAGCGCAGGCTCCCCGGCAAAGGTATAGTGATCAACGTTGTCCCTGAACGAATACAGCTATCATCGGTCCTCGCTGCAACAGGACTGACCCGTGTGCAGCTGGTCGATTTTGCAATACTCCTCGGAACAGACTTCAACCCTGATGGCTTCGAAGGCGTCGGACCTGCGACCGCCCTCAAGTACCTCAAGAAGTACGGCAGGCTGGAGGAAATCAAGGAGCTCAAAGAGCATCTCCAGTTTGTGAATTACAAGGAGATCAGGAACCTGTATCTGAACCCACCCGTAGATAAGGGGGTCCAGCCCGAGTGGATGCCCATGGACAGGGAGAAGATTGTCTCGTTCCTCGTCGGTGAGCACTCCTTCTCCCGAGAGAGGGTTGAAGCGGCCATCGCCAGGGTACAGTCGAGCAGGCCCGCCCAGTCGGAGACGCTTGAGAAGTGGTTCGGCTGAGCCAGTCCCGGCTCCCTTCCCTCCGGGACATCGAGTCCGCGGAGGGGCGCATAAGGGAATACTTCCCTCCGACTCCCCTTGAATACTCGAAAGGGATCTCCGAACTTCTCGGACGCGAAGTGTACCTCAAACTAGAAACTGTCCTCCCCATTCGCGTGTTCAAGTTGAGGGGCGCCCTGAACAGGCTCCAGACGCTCCCAGAGTCCGCCCTGAGAAGAGGCGTGATCACAGCTTCGTCTGGAAACCACGGATTCGCAATTGCCTACGTCTCTAAACTGCTGGGGATCGGCGCCATTATCTGCGTTCCCGAGAACGTGAACCCCCAGAAGCTGAAGGCAATAGAGGAGCAGGGGGCCGAGATCATCAGGTACGGAAAGGGGTACGACGAGGCCTACGAGCACGCACTTGCGACCGCCCAAAAGCGGGAGCTTACCTTCATTCATGCGTTTAACGACCCCGAGATAATCGCTGGCCAGGGGACCTGCGGCCTTGAAATTACCCGGCAGCTGCCAGACCTCGACGCAGCCACCGTCGCCATCGGGGGCGGCGGGTTGATATCGGGAGTCGCCATCGCCCTGAAGGAGGCCCTCCATCATGTCCGGGTCTATGGAGCGGAGACAACAGCTATCCCCTCGATGTACGAGTCTCTCGAGAGGGGTTCGCTCTTCAGGGTCAGTCCGAAACCCACCATCGCCGATGGCATGCAGGCCGCGATTCCGGGGGAGTTGACCTTCGAGACTGTGAGGAAAAACGTGGACAAGGTTGGGCTTGTTAACGATGCCGAGCTCGAAGACGCAATCTACGAGCTGCTGACCCTTGCCAGGGTCCTGGCAGAGCCTGCTGGCGCCTCCCCCCTCGCCGTGATGAAAGGATCGCTGAAAGGGGAGCCGGGGCATAAGCTGGTGCTGGTCATTAGCGGAGGCAACATATCGGTCGACCTACTGAGAAGGATCCTCACGAGAAGAGCGATAGGAAGCTCCTGAAGTCCCGAGTCATGAGAAAGGGGTTAGCCGCTCTCTCCTCCCCCAGCGTTCTCCATGGTACCTCCCCATAGTCGTGGCCAGGGTACATTAAGGTCGAGGGCGGAAGTTTCAGTATCACTTCATGAAGACTCGTGTACATCGCTTCGGCCCTTTCCTTCTCGAACCTTCCTATGGTCCCCACGAAGAGCGTGTCCCCGGTGAAGACTTCCTTGCCGTTGTAGAGACATATGCTGTCTTCCGTGTGCCCAGGCGTGAAGAGTACCCTGACCCCCTTCCCCCCTAGCTTCAGCTCTGTGCCGTCCCTGACCCGCAGGTCGCACTCGATGGGGGAATTCTCGTGGGCCACAACATCTTATCCCAGCTTCGAAGCCAGTTCGGAGATCGTAGAAACGTGGTCGAAATGCTCGTGGGTCGCCACTACGAACTTGACCTTCGCTCCCGTGTTCCTGACCGCCGCTTCGATTGGGCCAATCTCCCAGCCCGAGTCGATCACCATGGCGTCCCTGCTCCTTTCCTCGACCACGAGGTAGGAGAAGTTCGCCATTGTCCCGACGGGCATCTGCTTCACTATCATCAGGGGTCGACACTTGCACACGGGCGCTGGAGTTCACACTTATCAAGTTCAGATAGCGCAGGAACGTACGTTGGCGAATCTCAGGGGGAAGAAGCCCTCAGAATCAGCGATGACGACCGCAAGGCTGATGATGCCAACCGATGCCAACGTACTGGGCAACGTTTTCGGTGGGGCCATCATGAGGTACATGGACGAAGCAGCCGCGATTGTGGCCTGGCGCCACGCAGGAAGGAACGTCGTCACGGCGTCCATCGACAGGATGAACTTCTTTGCTCCTGTCTATGTCGGGAACCTGCTAATCCTCAAGGCCTCGGTGAACTACGTCGGGACCACCTCAATGGAGATAGGCGTGAGAATCGAGGCTCAGGACCCGTCGACCCGCATGGGAGTCCACGCCGGTTCATGCTACCTTACCTACGTTGCCCTGGACGAGAAGGGGAAACCGATTCCCATACCTCCCCTCATAGTCACCACCGCCACAGAGAAGAGACGTTTCAAGGAAGCCGCCGCCCGCAGGAAACTCAGAGAAGCTGAGAACGCTGTCCTCCAAGATGACTGATCCGCTGGCCGCTGGTTGATTCCCGGCTCAACAAAACTAGAGCACCCTCCTCTTAGGCCGAATGCGAGCCCGTTTGTTGAATGCGGGACTTCTCGGAGGGCTTCAGCGTGGACAGGATGCGAAGCGGAAACGCTGCGGTCTACATGCTGAAAGAGCAGTTCGAGAAGTTCTCCTCCTCGCCACAGAAGGTGGACGCCTGCGAATCCATCGCAACCTGCTTCTACCAGCTTGAGCAGTACGACGATGCGGCCGGCTGGTACGAGACCGCAGGAAGGCTCATTCTATCGGAGCCTAGCGTGACCCCGGCCCTAAAGGCGCTTAGCGCACTCGGAGACTACGAGAAGGCGCTTGACTGCTATCGGAAGGGGGAAGACGAGGAGAAGTTCACCGAAGTGTCAACCCTGATCGGGGAACTGAAACGGGCCTGCGCGTCAGCCTGAGCTCCTTCCCCTGTCTTCCTCCACCTTCGCCTTCCGTCTGTTTATTGTCTTAAGATAGCACTCCTCACAGACAGGCTCGTCCTTCGGCCCGACCCTGAAGGTATGCAGTACGACATCCAGCTCCGTGTCGCAAAAGTAACACTTGGGCTTCATGGACTACCTCGCTTTGAGGCGTAGACCCTCCTCTTCACGACCTTCCCGCGACCCTTGTAGTACCAGACCTCTGCGTCTCCATTCGAGTTCCTTCCCCACCTTACGAGCTCTTCAAGCTCCTCTTTACTCGCCCGCGCCCTACCACTCTTCACCTGGACCAACAGCACCTTCCCGTCCTTCGCGGCAAAGACGTCTACGGCGCCATGAGAAGCGGCGCTCCTGGAAGCCATCCATCCATTCTTTCTGAGCGCGTACAGTGTCCGATATTCTCGAAATCTTCCACGGACGTAATTTTTGTTCGGCACGCGTTGGCAGCTTTGTTTCAGAAGGATGTAAACATGCCCCATCTGCCGTTCTGTCCCGAGGGAGAGGGACTGCTGAACAACAATCGGACGGGTAGACTTATCACGTCCTGAAAGGCGGCGAACTGTGGTCTTGGAAGAAGTCAAGAAGTCAGTGAAATCAATGGAGACTCTGTTCTCCAGCCAGCTCGAACGCCGCGACAGGGTCCTGAAGGAGAGCCGGGACGTCATCTCAGCTTGCTCGAGGGCCATAATCGATGTCCACACCAGAAAGATGAAGGACGCAGAGAAGGAGCACGCAAGTGCAAAGTCGCTCCTCGCTTCCCTCAAGAGAACATCGGGCGTGTCGGCGACGCGTTACCTCGTGTCCCCTGAAGCCGAGTATGTGGAGGCCTCCGCCGTTATTGCACTTGCGAAGGGCAGGGAGGTCCCCTCAATGGAGAGCCTCGGTGCTTCGCCTGAGGCGTACCTGCTGGGTCTTCTAGACACAGTCGGGGAGCTGAAGAGGCTCGTGCTCGATTCGATTCTTCAAAGGAAGCTCAGTCAAGCCAGAAGGTACTTCGGAGTCATGGAAGAACTCTATTCTCTCTGTTCTCCATTGGCAGTTTATGACCACGTGGTCAACGGCGCGAGACGCAAGATAGACGTCGCTCGGATGCTCGTGGAAGACACACGTGGTCTGCTCGCCGAAGAGATGGGGAGGGAGTCCGTAAGCACCTCCATGGCCCGTCTCGAAAAGAAGCTAAGAAGCAGAGTGGGTGCCTAGAGTTCCCTCAGGATCTTGGTCGTCTTGATGTGCGGATAGGGAGAGTCGAGCCTTACGACCTTGAGCTTCATTCCTCGTTTCTCAGCCTCTCTCTTGACCTCGTTTTCCATGTGATATTGGTCATAGCCCAGCGCCACGATGTCGGGGTTCACCTTCTGCAAAGTAACGTAGATGTCACCTTCTACGCCGAGTATAGCGGCATCCACGTCCCTTAACGACGACAACAGCCTCACCCTGTCTCCCTCGTTGATGAGTGGCTCCCTCTTCTTCCTCTTCCGAATGGTGCTGTCCCTAGCCACGGCCACCACCAGGACGTCCCCAAGGCTCCTTGCCTTCGAGATTGTGTAAACGTGTCCGTAGTGTATGAGCTCGAACCCGCCCCCAATGAACACCACCCTGATCGACCTCCTCCCCCTCGGAGTAAGCGCGGCGGACTTTCCATCGAGCTCGACCATCCCCGCTTTCTTCAGGGCTTCGATCTCCTTCGTCGCTTCCTCGATCCTCAGACCGAGCCTCCTCGCCAGGGCTCTGGCGTCCGTGACCTCTCCCTTGATCCCCATCGAGAAGATTGCGGCGAGGGTGTGCTCTTTGTCCATGGGCTACCAGTCGATTTTGATGACGCCCGCGAAAGAGAGGGAGTCCAAAAGCCCTTCGGCATAGCCGATACTAAGCATAGCCATCTCATCCTCCCCGTTGGCCAGGAAATTCTCTGCATCCTTCATGTATAGCTCTGCATTCTCGATGACGTGCTCATACTGAGACCCAAGCTTCGTCCTGACCGAATCGAGCGCCCGACGGGTCTTTGCAACATAATTCGGCACGAGCGTCTGGGCAGTCCTTAGTACGCTTTCGGAATTGCTCCTGACTCTGGCTGGATTAATGGAGAAGATTGCAGAGATCGCCTCAGATTCTGTGAAGTGAAGCTTCCCGGGAATGATGATACAATGGGGGGGCATCCCTGCGTCTCTGCTAGAGAGTTCGGAGAAGCTTCCCGCGGCGAGGGCGGAATCCTCCCTTCCGAGTCTCGACAGCATGATGGCGAAGGTGTTCTCGCTCACCACTCCGCGCTTAAAGTTCGCCTCAGCGAGGAGGAGCCCGGCAACGGCATCCGCAGGGGTCACCCCCTGTCCGCTCTGAACGTCGTACTCGAGTAGAAGGAGGGTGTGGGCGCCCTCCAGCAGGTTCTGATGCAGGATGTGGTATGCCTGCGTCAGCTTCCCAACGGCCTCGCGGGTTACGGTCACGGTCCGCGAGAATTTGTAGGAATGGAGCCCCGATGCGCTCGCTGCGGACGAGGCGATCGTAGCGGAGTGAACAACCCTCGTCTCGATTCCGCGTCTTATCGCCCTGACCCTGAGTTCGTTGTGAGTCGTGGCTATCATAGGATCTCCCATCACTGCGAGCACCACCTTCTCACCCTCGGCATCGGAGAGGATCTTGCTTCCGTCCTCCACGAACTGCCTGTCGACTATCGTGAAGCTCTTCCCGGTCGCGACCTGAACCTGCTTGAGGAGCTGGGGCTCATGAGGAGAAGTATAGTACTCAAGATAAATGACGTCCGCAGCAATCATCTCCTCGACGCCTTCGAGTGTAATCCCCTTGGATCCTAGGCCGAGGCCGACGAAGCTGAGGCGGGCCATGTTTGCGCGCCCGGACACGGGGTATTTGAATCAAGAATCAGTTTCAGGTAACACCCCTTTACGAGCATTCGAATGGTGTGCACGCTTTTTACGCTGGTACTGATTTCGAGGAAAATATGAGGGTCCGAGAATGCTTTTAATTCTGACAAATTCCGCGCTGGCTTCGTGGGCCTGTGGCTCAGCCAGGTTAGTGCGCAAGCGACCTGCGAGCGGCTGGCTCTTAGCTAGCTTGTGGGAGTTACCAGCATGCCGTGGGAGGCGTAATAACGCCCGCGAATTCGAATCCCACCAGGCCCGCGTCCAATAAGCCCATTACGGACTCCATTCGACCCTACGAAGCCACTTAGGCCGCCGATGACAGGGATCATTGTGATCCCTCTTTTCTGTAACGACGCCCCTCCGGCTATTGACTCTGGTTGACTTATAACTCCGTCCTTCTCACGACTTTCTCTTCATGGAAGAGTGACTCGAGGCTACAGCATCCGCACACTCTATCAAACGCTGTAGCTCTAAAACGAACGCCTTCCAATGTGCACGGCCAAAGCGGTCGATAATTGCAGTTTGAACCTCTGCCCATTCAGGGTCGACCTTCGCCATGGCGGCATGTCCTCTTTCTGTGACAGACGCACTACGAGACCGGCGGTCACCCTCATCTGTGAGGCTGACCCACCCCTTCCTTCGCAGAGAGTCGATGGCGCGGTAGAGTGAGGTCCTGTCCATTTCCAGACCCTCTGCCGCGCGAGACATGGGCTCTCCTGGATGGCGGAGAACTGCCCGCATGACGGCCAGCTGAGTTATGTTCATCCCGGATGGAACGAGCGATGCGTCGTAGGTGCGAGCCAAGACTCGCGCGGCGCGCCGGACGCTGGTACAGGCACAAGGGCGCGGGACTTCGTCTTGTTTCATATCAGGGGTGCCTTTCTCTTTGATGAATATACATCTTTCGCCGAAGCCTGGAAAGATGTATATACATCAGTTAGGGGGCCGCCCATCTTAGATGCATATACATCAACTGAGCAAGAGCATCGACCCCGTCTTCGGTCTGCCTTCGACGGCGTTCATCACTCTAAACGGGCTTTGGCTCCCGTCCGTCGTGCAGCACCGGTTTCCCTCGTCTTGCTGTCGTCCTCTGGCCACGTGGGGCTGAATGCATGACATCGGTCGAGCCGGAGAACATCGCGAATCCTGATGGGGAGGCCGTCAATTCATTACGGTCAATTCGGGTTCTGGTTGGTGGCGCTGCCGTTCGCTGGTTCGGTTTGTACTTCTACAGCTTTTTTCTTCTCGCGTTCCTTCATAGTACCTTTGGTCTCACATATGCTGACGCTGGTCTCTTGATCGCTGCCATTGCCGTCGTGACGCTGCCGCTAGGGCAGGTCGGGGGCGCCATATCCGACCTTTATGGTCGGCGCCGGATGATCGTTCTCTCGTTCGCGGGACAGGCGGTCGCACTTGCGGTTGTGGCCTGGGGCTTCACCATTAGCTCGCTCCTGGTGTCCTTGGGCGCGCTGGTCGTGTCGCGTTCGTTCGCCATCATTGGGACTCCTGCGATCTTTGCATACGTCGCTGATTCAACCGACGTCGCGCTCAGGGCGAAGGGGCTCTCTTGGGTTCGCGTTGGCACCAACCTTGGAGTCACCGGTGGTGTGGCGTTCGGTGGTATTCTGCTGGGGTTCGTTCCATATTGGCAACTCATCGCCCTTGGCGCGGTCATGGTCGGTACCGCCGCCATTGTAAGTGCGGCATGGCTGAAGCCGTCAGTTAGGGACCTCTCCATCGTTCCAACCGCGTCAGGGAGCCCGCCATCAACGGCGCCGAGGGGGGCAGGGTTTTTCCTTTGGGTGGGTCAGACCGCGTATTCGTCCTTCAAGCCGATTTGGCAAGATCGAACCCTTTTCCTAGTGGTGCTCGCCTCAATCCCTATCTTGGTACTGATGAACCAGATATCCTACGGAATTTCGACATTTGGTCTTTCGATACTTGCGATTCCGTCCGGCGTGCTAGGCTTGGCTCTGGCTCTTAACGGGCTGATTCCCGTCCTGACCCAAGTCCCGCTCACGACGGAGCTTAAGGGGCGTCTTCTCACTCGTGTGGGAATCTGGGGGGTTATGGTATATGCCCTCTCATTCGTCGCGATTGGCCTAGACGCAGTAGGTCGGGTAGAGGTAGTTCTAACTTTCGTTGTCGTAGTCGTAGTATCAACACTAGCTGAGAACATGACCTACCTTCCAGTTTTCACGCTCCCCCTAAACATCTCTCCGAAGGACGCACGAGGCACGTACTCAGGGGTGATCCTGACTACAAATGGGATCGGCGGAATCATTGCACCCCTACTCGCCGGCGTGGCGTTGTCCTATGCTGCGGACCCGCTCGTAACTTGGGGGATACTCGCGGCTCCTGCGCTGCCGGCGATCGCGCTCCTCTGGTACCTCGGTTCTCATATTCCTCAGGAAGCAAACCGCATATGAGAGACCACTTTCAGTTTCCGGCTTCGCAGCAGCAGCTTCGGCTGCCTATAGCCAGGTATGTTTTGAATTACGGGGAGGGCAGGACTGTGTTTCAGGTTGCGCAGGGGATATGCGATGGGCTGGCCAAGTAAGATAGAAGGCCTTGCGACGTGCGCGAGCCACAGGATCATTAGCACCGCCATCAGAGGTTCGTGCAGAATACTCTACAGAGAGGAGTTGACGGTTCGGCAAGCCTAGGCTACAGTGATGACCGCAGCTGTGTAGACGCTCGCTCCGGAGAGGGCCCAATCCTGCATAAAGATGTATATACATCAATCAAACAGGCAGTTCCGTGAGCGCACCTAGAGTTGCAAGGTTGGTACCTCAACCTGCCGTCGGGGGACCGTTCGAGGAATTTGTCCACATCTCGTCTTTCGCGATAATAAAAGAAGGGAGCAAGCTCCTTCTGGAGAAGAGGCTGAGACCCGAATTCTCCGCCGGAAAGTGGGTTATTCCTGCGGCCTTGATAAACTACGGAGAGGACCCGTTGGCGGCTGTCAAGAGGGTCGTGAAGGAGCAGCTGGGCACCGATGCGAAGAAGGCGGAATTGATTGACGTGGAATCCTACGGTGACAAGCACTGGGACATCTGCTTCGTCTACAAGGTCGAAATTCCGAACGTCGGAACCCTGTCCCAAGACGTTGAGAAGACAGACTACTTCGAGGTGCGTAATCTGCCTCCCGAGCTCAGAGACGACCACAAGGAAGTAATCGACACACTGAAGGCAAGGAAGCGCGTCTCGGGAGAGAGTTGACAGTGAGAGAGGGAGAGGGTTGACATGGGTTACGAAGACAACGTAGCGAAGCTGGGGTATAAGATAGAACCTGTGAATCTTGAAATCGGAAAGTTCGTCCAAGGAGTTAAAGTCGGGAACTTGGTCTTCACAAGCGGTCAGATTTCAAACTGGGAAGGAAAGGAGTTCAAAGGAAAGGTTGGAAAGGATCTCTCGCTGGAAGACGCACAGCAAGCCGCGAGATTATGCGCACTCAACAATTTGAAAGTCATAAAGACAATCGCTGGTTCGCTAAACAACGTTAAGCGGATTGTCAAAGTCTTTGGGATGGTAAACGTCGCGCCAGATTTTGACAATACCCCGGGTGTCATCAACGGATGCAGCGATTTGCTCCGAGAAGTTTTTGGCGAAGAGGGCAAGCATGCAAGAAGCGCAGTAGGAATGACGATCCCATTCAATTGGGCCGTAGAAGTGGAAATGGTCGTTGAACTGAAATAAGGTAAGCGAGTGACCTCCACTCATGCTCAGCATTCCGGATATGGTCATAACTACAAGGAACTGGCCTTGTCGCAAGCCAACTGCCAACCGAGGCTCATGCGCGCACTAATCGTAGGCATCGGCGCGGTGGGCGGGGTCGTTTCCACCCGGGCGTTGTGCGCCGGGATTCCTGTCTGCCTGGCGACCCGGACGAAGGAGACCGCTGCACGACTTCGCACGTCAGGTCTCCGAGTCTCCGGCGTGGGTGGCGAAGGCATTTGCGTTCCCGGAGAGGTACGGCCACTAGAGGAGTACATGGACAGAGAGAAGTTCGACCTGATTTTGCTAGCGACAAAGGCTCAGGACGCATTGGACGTGTCGTCCTCTCTCCTCGACCTGCTTTCCCCAAGTGGGACTCTGCTCCCCATTCAGAACGGAGCCGTGCCTCAAATGATTTCAGAGAAGCTAGGGAAGGACATCGTGCTCGGCGGTCTATCGAACCTCGGGGCGACCATGACCGAGCCGGGAGTGTATCGGCAGACTAACGGCGGACACCTGCTGATAGGGGAAATCAGGGGGGGCTCGAGTCAGCGCGCCACCGAAGTTCAACGTCTGCTCGGAAAGGCTGTGGAGGTCAGGACTTCGCCCAACATCGTGGGCGCCATCTGGGCGAAGCTGTTGCTCAACTGCTCGGTGACCACGATAGGAGCGGTCTGTGCTCAAACCATGCGGCAGTACATCATGTCAGACGAAGGAATGCAAGTGTTTCAAAGAGCCTACGATGAGGCACTGGGCGTGGCGATTGCCACAGGGATTCGACCGCAGCGGATGATTGTCGAACCGATTCCACCCGGCTGGCCGCACCCTGGCATGCACCGGGAAGACTACAGCGCTTGGGTCTCACAGATCGTTGAAGCCTATGGGGATATCAAACCCTCTATGCTACAAGACTTCGAGCGGAAGCGACTGACTGAGATCGATTTCATCAACGGACATGTGACGAGATTAGGTATGACGGTGGGGAAGCCGGCGCCGGTGAACAGGGCATTGACTGAGACGGTTCATTCAATTGAACAAGGCAAAATCGAACCTGGTCCCAGACGACTGAGAGAACTAGTTGTAGCTTGATTCGACTGAATGCCTTTAGCCCCTCCACCACCTGCGGCCCCCCTTTCTACCTACCACGATTCGGGGTTGGTTCGAACCTAGGTGATGAATCCCACGAGGCTTGAACCTGCTGAGATATTCCTTGTAAATGCCCCTACGTGACACTAGCCCGTAGCCGGGCTGAACTTCGAAACGGATTTGCACACTAAACTGTGTGGGTCCCACCAGGCCCGCATTTCTCCTGCCGTGAACTGCCCCTGAGGATGAATCATGATAATCCCTGTTTCCCAAGGTTCAATATGCTTCCGATACCGCCCTTGGACGGATACAAGATTTTCAAGGGAAGCATCACAATCGGGCTGCTGATTGCGTTGCCGCTGTGGATAATGTTCCTATTCTTCTTCGTTCTTTCATGAACACCTGACCGATGGTCAAACAACCTAACAGATCCCTCGCACAGAGCATCCGTTAATTCCACACGGACCGACCGACTCCCGAGATGACGCTTTTCGGTTCCCTACGAAGGGACGAAGGCCGCAAGGAAACCTGACAGACAGTCCTTCACCGAAGTCAGAAAGGCGTGCTTGATCCTCAAGCCCTCACCGGAAATCCTTGCAAGTCTTTGGATACGGAAGTAGACAGGCGGGTGGGGGTCGAACCGAAACCACTCGAGCAGCCTTATCCCCCTGGAATAGCGCTCGAAGTACAGTTGCGTGAAGCCAATGGCCGTCAGGGCTGAGGCCAGGCTGCCAGGCATGCCGAGAACGATCGCGGAGAGGGTATCAGCTCTCGTCTCCAGAAACTTGCCCACCAGATACGTTATCCCGAATGCAATCACGAAGTAGAAGATGCCAAGGTCAAGGAGAAGGGGATACCACAGATAGTATCCGCCCAAGTACAACAAACTCGTAACTCCGAATAGAATCAGCGGATCTCGGCCCTTGACATGGCCGAGTTCGTGCCCGATCACCGCCATGAGTTCGTCGTCGTCGAGGTCCTCAAGCGCCCCAGCAGTGATCGTCATGGTAGCATGGCCTGGCGCGACCCCGGTCGCAGCCGCGTTGTCCATGGGTGTGTTGGATATGGCGATCTTGGGCGCCGGCAGGTGGAATTTCTCCGCGGCCATCTGCACCAGACGGTATGGGTTCCGAGCCGTTATCTCGATGTCGTCTGGGCTGCATTTAACACCAGAGTTTGTTAGAACCTGGTAAATCCTGGCCTTCGTCTCAGCATCAGCTACGGCCCCTTTGGGGATGGCTTCCCCGAGAGCCAGTTCGATTGGTCGGATAATGCTGTCCAGGGTATTGAGGATACCGTCCACCATGCTCGGAGTCGACGCCACTCTCACAATCAAAACCTCGGGCTTGTCCTTGCCGGGTCTCACCTTGGCCGTTGCGAGCACAAGCTTGTCAGAGTAGAATATCACGACTGCCTGGAGGCAGAGTATGGCCGGCAGGGCATAGTCGCCTAGGACGAGGGCTAGGACGAAGCTCACAGGTAGGAACAAGAGAAACAGATTGACCGAGTTCCCCGCGAAGATACGCTTCAGAACGCTGTCAAGGATGCCCTTCCCGGACTTTCGGGGAGCCTCCGTTACCTTCTCCTCGCCTGGAGAGGAGATGAAGTACAGGTCTGTCCTCTTCGACTTCACGAGGAACGATGTCGCCATGAATTCAACCGAGTCGGCTGTTCGGGCCGCGACCTGGTTTGCCTGAGGGTCATCCGGGTTAAGGCCGGGGAACCCTATCGTTACGCCCGTCGGGTCGAGAACCGCGTGGACCGGTATAGTTTGGGCCTCGAGTTTCGCCAATTCGCTTGCAGGTTTTTGGTACTTGACCTTCCAGTAGAGGTCGAAGTTCGAATTCGTTCCGGGGCCACTCTTGGAGTACTCGGTGATTTCCGACGTTTCGAGTTCCGGAGAGAGATAGTGAATCTCCAGAAAATCTACCAGGCCCTTGACCGCGGAATTGGGGATGTTCTCTTTGATTAGAACTCGGCTTGCCAGTTCATTACTCTGGGGACCGGGCACGTCAGGTCCCGCCTGCAAGGCAGAGTGTCAGGTCAGTGTTGCCCGTCTCGGTCTCACTGAGGCGATTGTTGTGACATGCTGCTAATTAAGGCAATAAATGGCCCAGTTTGCCCATCAATATTCGGCCCCCACGGTGCCTGGGAGATCAAGATCATCTTGCCATCTGAAAGGAGCAGACGATTAACCAATTCTCAGGAATGGGAATGGGCTCCGCCGCATATATTGTCCATTTCTCGCTTAACGCCGGACGAATAGGAAAACGACGAGTGATTGGGACAAGAGAGCATAACAGAGGAGGGGCGGCGGCCTAGCACGAACGGCATCATCTCGGTGGAGGATCTCCGCGACTTTCTCTGACCCTAACGGTAATCTCTTCTCTATCAACCAACTTCCCCAGAAGGGTTCCTGGCAGTAGAGGCGCGATGCATATGCCTGTGAATCTCTCGCACCAGCGCCGAAGTCTTTAGGGGGCAGACTCTGCTTTGTCGAAGAGGCACTATTCTAGCCACGCCGGTTTACGCCGGCCGCAGAACTCCGGCCAGGAACACGCAGAAAGCAGAAGTGTGCTGTGCTTTAGGCCGGGTTCAGCCAGATGACGTTCCCGTCTGGGTCCTCGAATTGGGCGAAGACACCCCATCCTTCGTCCTTGGGCGGGTGGAGAAACTTCACTCCTTTGGCCTTGAGTTCCTCATAGGTCCTGTCGATGTCCTTGGTGGACAGCGCGATTCCAGTGTTTCCTTTCTCAAGTTTCTTGCTCTGGCAGAGGTGCAGCACTGTCTTCGAGCCCTTGGGGGCGACAGTAATCCAGTGTCCCTGGGTGTCCCTGGACTCCAGCCCTAGCACCTTGGTATACCACTTCAGGGCCTTCTTCGAGTCCGAGACTACGATTGCCACATCTACTATACCGTTTATCATAGGTTGTTGTTTCGGGTCGGTCGCGGATAAGCCTGTTGCTTGGGTTCGCCGTGTCCTACAAATGGTCCTTCGAAGTAGGGGTGCATGCTTAGGTGGGAGGCACCTGACCCGGGTTAGTTATCCGGGATAGGGGTCCCTGTCTCTGAGAGCGGGTTCACCTTAAATCAGTGTTCTACGGCGTCTATTCGTTTGTCGGACATGGGGTGCGAGGTCTGCGGCGGACACGTAAGGCCTTTGGATGCCCAAAGCGTTTTTGGCTACTGCGAGAACTGCGGAATAGTGTACGCGCTCAAGGACAGGCTGAAAGTTGCTTGGGATACGCAGACACATGGAGTGGCCGAGGCGGGCACCGACAGCAGGTCGAAGGGGACGAACACCCCCATGAGAATTTCCGCGGTCGACGTCCCCACTCCCGCCCAATCGTCAGTTTCGTTTTGGAGGTGCCCGGATTGCGACGCAGAGTTCCGGTTTGACAACGATTCCGATCTTGAGTTTGCCAAAAGGGAGCATATCCGCGAGTATCACCCGAACAGGTCAACAGAATAGGCGGTCAAGACGGCCTGGAGCCGCTGAGTGTACCGGGACACGCTTGGAGCCTTAAGGATCGAATCTCATCAGGTTCGCCTAATTGTCCAATCCCACTTTCCAAAACTGAGAATCGTCTCATTCGCTTAATAGCGCTGAAAGTTGGCGCGGAACTCGCTGAATATGTCCCTAAAGACAGAGAGGACGTCGAAGTTCCCATTCCCGAAGCTTGACGCCTCACTGAGAGAGGGAAATTTCGAAGAGGTCCAACTCCCTTATACTAGGGAGGAAGCCATTGCAGAGGCGAGCAGGTGCATAACCTGCGCTAACCCCCCCTGCATCGACCTTTGCCCGGTCCAGACAGACGTAAGGGGAATGTGCGAAGCGGTCGCACGGGGGGACTTTGCAACCGCTTACCATAGGATCAGGGAGACAAACGCTCTACTCGGCACCACCGCTAGGTGCTGCCCCCAGCTGGACAGCCTCTGCGAAGCGGCGTGCGTCGTCGGGACCCAGGGTCAACCCGTAGCGTCTGGCATGATCCAGAGGTTCGTGGCCGACTGGGAAAGGACAGCCTCCCGGCAGCCTGACCCGCTTATGATGAAGCCAACCGGGAAGAAGGTGGCCATCATCGGAGGAGGCCCCGCGGGGCTTGCCGCCGCAGAACTTCTCAAGCGGTACGGCCATGAGGTTACGATTTACGAGGAACTAGACGTCCTGGGTGGAACTGCTTGGTATGGAATCCCTGATTATCACCTGCCCAAGGACGTGCTGCAGTACGAGGCGGCGCGGATTGTCGGCATGGGCGTCTATGTGAGAACCGGAGTGAGGATCGGGGAGGACACCACACTCGAGGGGCTCAGATCAGACAATGACGCCGTTATCATCGCGACAGGAGCGAAGGATGTGTCCAAGTTCGACACGCCAGGCTCCGACCTGAAGGGGGTCTACGATGGCTACAAGTTCCTCGAAGATGTTTTTGTCAACGGTGTAGACAGTTACCTCGATCACCCCACCTATGAGCTCGGAAAGAAGGTGCTCGTCATCGGCGGCGGGGACAGCGCGCTGGACTGTGCTAGGACTGCACTTCGACTGACCGGAGGGGACGTCACAATCGTGTACCGCAGGACGGAGGTCGAGATGCCCGTCGACGAGATACTCATCGAAGAAGGGAAGGAAGAGGGCTTGAAGCTGAATTTCCTGATGGCGCCCAAGGAGTACGTGGGAACCAACGGCCGCGTGACGAAGACCGTCATGACTGTGATGAAGCTTGGAGAGGTGGACTCGAGCGGGAGGAGAAGCCCAGTACCCACTGGCGAGACCATTGACATGGAGTGCGACTCCGTCATCGTAGCCATAGGAAGGGGTCCCAACTCATACATCCAGAAGCTTGCAGGCCTGAAGCTCGGCTGGAAGAACGCCATCGCAATCGACGACCGCTCCATGAGCTCCCTTTCTGGAGTCTTCGCCGCAGGGGATGTTGTGACTGGGGAAAGCCTCGTTGTCAAGGCAATGGCATCAGGGAGAGACGCGGCCCAGCACACACACGAATACCTCATGATGCTGGACTCCCAGCATGTGTCCTTGTACGACTACTACTTCACCAGAAGGGCCTCTGACGATTACTATCGCGAGATGCTGGACGGAAAGGAAGAGCACTATCCTCCGCCCTAGAAGCGAACCATACCCGGTGCCCTCCGGCGCTCCACTCTGTTTATAGCGCGAACCCTCCGGGCTCGGGCATTCATGTACACCAGCACGGTGGTCGACGACGAACCGCATGCCATGGAGGTCATGAAGGGGATGGAGGACGCCTTTCAGCGTAAAGACGAATCCTACTTCGTCAAGGTCCTCCAGAGCGAGCCCAGCCTTGTGCTTCGGGTCCACGCTGTCTGCATACTCGCCGAAGTGGGGGGCGAGAGGTCGGTGCCAGCGCTATCGGACGTGCTTCTCCACGACCCTGACCCGCTCGTCAGGCACGAGGCCGCTTTCTCTCTCGGCCAGATTGGACTCGCCGAGGGGAACATAGCTCTGGCCGAGGCGGTTATCAACGACAAGGACCCAATAGTGAGGCACGAGTCTGCCGCTGCACTCGGATCAGTGGGGAGCGCAGAATCGGAGGAAGTGTTGACCAAGGTCCTTGCAGACAAGGATGAGATGGTAAGGAATTCAGCGAAGGCGTCACTATTCAACGTCAGATTCCTAAAACAGTACTCGACTGGGTCCTCAGTGAGGGAAAGAGCCCCCAGACCATAATTTCGAACCCTTAAAACGAGGATTGAAGCGGTTGCCCCATTTGAGACTGGAGGGCAAGAGAGCGCTCGTCACAGGCTCGTCCCAGGGTATAGGGGCAGAGATCGCAAAGCTCTTCGCAAAGGAGGGGGCGACGGTGGTCGTCAACCACAGAGCGGGAACGAAGCACTCCGAGCCTGTTCTCGACTCAATCAGGCATGCCGGAGGCAAGGCGCTTGCGGTTCACGCCGATGTTTCCGAACCCGCCAGCGTTGCAGAAATGTGCCAGAAGATCAAAGAGAAACTGGGGGGACTCGACATACTGGTCAATACTGCGGGCCTGTCAGATAGCACCCTCTGGAACCTGAAATTAGACAAGGTCACTCTTGACATGTGGAAGCGGGTCTTCGCCGTGGACACCTACGGCACCTTCCTCTGCACCCAGGGCGCAGTCAGGCTCATGAAATCTGGGTCATCGGTTGTAAACGTGGCTTCGACACCGGCCCTCGTCGGCGATACCGAAGGGCTCGTCTATGCGTCTGCGAAGGGCGCGGTCGTTTCCATGACCCGGATGCTTGCCAAAATGTTGGCTCCGAAGACCCGGGTCAACTGCATGGCTTTCGGCTCTTTTGAGACGACCTGGGTAGACTGGCTCGGCAATGACCAGAAGGACTCGTACCGGAAAGCAATCCCCATGGGGCGCTTCGGGAGGCCTCGAGAAGCAGCTGAGCTCGCGTTATTCCTGGCGAGTGATGAGGCCAGCTTCATCACCGGACAAGTGGTCGTCGTCGATGGCGGAGAAGCTCTCCGCTAGCTCCCGCCGCTCGATTCGCCAGCAGCGGTGTACAATCCGCCTTTCTTCTCTATTTTTGCCAGCGCTGTGTCGACCCCATCAGTCTCCTCCACAACGCCACGCTCGATGGCCTTCTCCCAGAGGTCGATGTAGACCTCTAGTCCTTCCTTTACCTGCTCGGGCCTACCTTCTTTAGTTCTCTCCAGCTCGTCAATATAGGTCCGAACATCCTTCATTCTAGCGGTCAAAGAATCCTTGCCTCTCCCCCAACTGATGAAAGGTACGCCCTGTACCCCAGCTTCGCCATCGCCCTTTGCACCGTATGCTCATCATCCTCTGAAGTGTTGATGAATACAGATGGCCCAGTTTGCATGGAGTAGTACGCCTTGAGACCCTCCTCGCGCAATTCCTTCACCCTGCGGATAATCCGGAGGGAGTCCTCTGACATTATTATCAGCCCGCTCTCCCCTGTCATGGTGAGGCTGTGCAGCTCGAGGGTATCTTTCTCCGCGAGCCTCCCGACTGTGTCCAGGTCGCCAGCGAGTATCGCTCTCTCCATCAGATCGCACCTCTTCTGGGCCGTCTGAATCCTGGCCTTGAAGAAGGGCGAACCCAGCACCTCCCTGTGGGCGTCCTCTGTCCTGACGGGGGAGGCCAGGGGGACAATCACCATCCGAAGGTCGAAATCCCCTGCGTCCGCGAACCTTTCCGAATAGGTGCTCTCGTCATCCTTCCCTGCGTACAACCTGGAGAAGCCTCCTACGATGGACCTCGACGCTGAAGCGGCGAAGAGCCGGGCCGTCCTCGACAGCCTCGCCAGATCAGGTTCTCCGCCAACGAGGAGCCTGTGGCAAAGAAGAGTGAGCGCTGCGCCAGCCGATGACGAGTATCCTATCCCCTTCGCTTTTGACTGGGGGAGGTTGTGGCTGTCGATCCTGAAATCGGTCACATCTTCTGCTGGGTTGAACCTCGATACAATGGCCCGGAGCCTTTCGTTGGCAGATTCGTTTGCCTCCCCCTCCGTGAAGACCCCTCCCTTCATGCCGTCAGTGATTGTCGCCTCGGTCTTCATGGAGGTGGTGTTCACCGAAATGCTATCGTGGTATGGGAGTCTGAGCTTCCAGTCTTTCAGCCCGTGATACTTGACCAGTGCCTGCATCGTGTACGCAACCGCCCTGTACTTCCTCACCCTATGCCACCTCTATCTCCAGCCTGCCCACGGTGCCCGGTTCCCTGAGCTGCCGGACCATCTCTCTCGGGATGTCCCTTGCGGCCGCATCAGCGTGCACTGCGAGGGTTCTGTCACTGATGTAATCGCTTTTTCGGATTACGATGTCGTGGGGATGAGAGAGCTCCAGCCTCGGGTCCCCTTCTGCTTTCACCTCGAAGGTGTAAGGGCCGACGAGCATGCGGATTGTCACCCTGGACCCCTCCCTCCTCAGCCATTCCTTGAGTTGCGCGTCCAGCTGGGCGCATCCCGCCGATGCCCCTATGCCCACTATGCAGTCTCCCCTAGGGGTAAGGTGGTCTTCGGTAGTCACTTCTATGGTGGTGGGATGGGCAGACCTTACCATCGGATGCCCTCGGAAAGTGACGACCGCCTTCGCCTTACTTGACAGGACGACCCTTTCGATCTTCGAGGACCGCTACACCTCCCTCTGAAGACCGTTGCAGTGCGGACACCTTTCGACCCCAATCTGCACAGGGGTCGAACAGAACGGGCAGAACCTGTGCCCCTCAGGGGGCTGGATTCGCCCCGCACTCTCTGAAACGGAGAAGCCGATTATCACCATAATGATGCCTGCAATTCCGAAGGGGAGGCTCCAGAAATAGACAAAGGGGAGTTCAAGGAAGTAGAACCCTGCCCCCATGGCCGCTACGAATAGACCCCCGAATAGGAGCTGAGGGCGCATGCCTCCCGCTTCCAGGTAAGGCCTTTATAGTTTCGAAAGGCCTCGAGTCGCAATTTTCAATGACAACCGAGTACGAACAGCTCCTTTCAAAGATGGTCAGCGATAGGAAGGCGAAGCTGGCAGAAGTCACGGGCAAGAATGGGAAGGAAAAGGAGTCCGCAGCGCTGATGTCAGACATACGGTTCCTTGAGGTAGAGCTCCAGCGCTACCAGCAGGGCATGGCCCTCTTCAGGAGCAAGAACCTTCCTAAGGTGGGCCGTTGGGGCAAACCCGAGGCCGAAGAGAAGAAGGAAGAAGAAGCATAGGCGCTTTGACGCTAGTTCTCTCGGAAAGAGACGTCGAGAGTCTCATGGACATGAAGTTGGTTGTCTCCTCCGTGGAGGAGGTGTTCCGGCGCCAAGGGATGGGCGAGGTTTCCAACTTCATGCGTACAAGGTCGCGGGGGGGAGCCTCAGTCCTCAACGTGATGCACGCTAACCTCCCCTATCTCGGGAGAGGCGGTGTGAAGGCTTACTTGTCTTCCAGGGCGGGGACGGTATTCGCCCTCCTACTCTTCGACACGAAAGACTCGAGACTCCTGGCAATAATGGGCGCAGATATCCTCGGAAGGTTCAGGACCGGTGCCGCCTCGGCTGTTGCCACCGAGTACCTGTACGGAAAGCGCACCGGGACCCTGGCAGTGTTCGGCTCCGGCAAACAGGCACTAACTCAGGTCCTCGCCATGGAGGAGGTGATGTCTCTGGACGAGGTCAGGGTGTGGAGCCCTACACCTGGGCACAGGGTGGCCTTCGCCCAGAAGCTGAGGACCTACGGGTTCAATTCCAGCGACTTCGATTTCCCCACCATTGCCCTCAAAGGCGCCGAAGTGGCAACCGCCATCACCTCTTCACGGCGACCATTCCTGACCGACGAGATGCTAGAGAACCTGATGCACCTCAACATAGCAGGGGGGAACGTCTCCAACCACGCCGAAGTCACCGCAGCCGGGGTCGGCTCCTTCAGCACCATAGCGGTCGACGACATCGCTCAGGCGAAGATTGAGTACGGCGACCTGATCCAAGCCGCCAAGGAAGGGGTCTTCTCCTGGGAGTCCGCGATTGAGCTAGGGGCCTTCGTTTCTGGCAAGAGAAAACCAGAAGGTAGGACCCTGTTCAAGTCGGGGGGTGCGGCCCTCGAGGATGTGGCAGTCGCCAGCATGATCTACGATAGGGCGACGAAATCGTCCAGGTCCTACCCCAGCGTCGAACTGGTCTAAGCCACCTACATCGGCGGCATGCCGCCCATTCCGCCCATCCCTCCACCTCCTCCCTGAGGCATGGGTGGAGCCTTCATCTTGCTGGCGGCAATGACGTCGTCGATCCTCAGGATCATCGACGCTGCTTCGGTGGCTGCCCGGAGTATCTGCAGCTTGACAGCCAGTGGCTCCCAGACTGATTTCGCGTACATATCTGCCACTTTCCCGTTCAGCGCGTCAACGCCGTACCACTTTCCCTCTTTGCCATGCCTGGCTCTGAGGTCCACCTGAGTGTCGATGGGGTCCATCCCTGCGTTCTCGGCCAACGTCAGCGGGATGCTCTCCATGGCGTCCGCGAATTTCAGGGCGGCCAGTTGTTCTCTCCCGGATAGCTTCTGGGCCCAGTTCCTAAGCTGGAAGGAGACCTCCTCCTCTGGAGCCCCTCCGCCTGCAACTACGGCAGGGAGTTCGACAACGTCCTTGGTCACCATCAGGGCGTCGTGCAATGCCCTCTCGGCCTCGTCAACTATCCTTTGGGTCCCTCCCCTGACGAGAATCGTCACGGCCTTCGGATTCTTGCATCCTTCGACGAACACCCACTTGTCCTCCTCGAGCTTCCTTTCTTCCACGAGCTTGGCGTAGCCCAGGTCCTTGCTGGTGAGGTCGTCGAGGTTGGTGACTATGCGTGCTCCCGTCGCCTTCGCGAGCTTCGTCATGTCGCTCTCCTTGACCCTTCTGACACCCAGGATTCCAGCCTTCGCGAGGAAGTGCTGGGCGAGGTCGTCAATGCCTTTCTGGCAGATGAGGACGTTTGCCCCTGCAGCCTGGACCTTCTCCACCATCCCCTTCAGGATGCTAGTCTCTTCATCCATGAACTTCTGCATCTGGTCCGGATCGTTGATACGTATCTCCGCAGAGAACTCCGTCTTTTCTATCTCCAACGCCGAGTTCACAAGAGCTATCTTCGCCTCGTCGATTTTCTTCGGCATGCCAGAGTGGACCACCTCCTTGTCGAGCACTATACCCTGGACCAGCTTCGTGTCGGTAAGAGCCCCTCCGGCCTTCTTCTCAACCTTCACGTTATCTATGTCGACCTTGAAGCCGCCTTCACGCTTTTCTGCGACCTCCAAGATAGCGTCTACCACGATTCCTGCGAGGTGGGGAGAGTCCTCATTGACGAGCTTGGTCAACATACTCGTGTTGGCGACCTTCAATATCTCCGCCCTGTTCTCTGGGTCGATTTTTTCTGCAATCTCTTCGAGTATCTTCTGGGCCTTCTCAGCCGCTCTCGAGTACCCGTCTACGACGACCACCGGGTGGACATCCTTGTTTATCAGATCCTCTGCCTTCTCGAGAAGCGCTCCCGCTACCACGACAGCCGAGGTGGTGCCGTCCCCCACCTCATTGTCCGTGGCCTTGCTTATCTCCACCATCATCTTTGCCGCCGGGTGCTGCACGTCTAGCTCCTTCAGCATGGTGGCGCCGTCGTTCGTAATCGTAACATCTCCCATTGAGTCGACGAGCATCTTGTCCATTCCGCGGGGGCCAAGCGAAGTCCTCACGACTTCGGCGATGAGCTTCGCAGCGGAAATGTTGTTCCTTTGAGCCTCTCTGCCTCTGGACTCGCCAGAACCCTCCTTCAGAATTATCACGGGTTGTCCTGTCGCTGACATTCGAATCTGGACGGTATACAACCGATGGGGGTATATATGAATTCCCCGCGCCCGGGTCCGCCCTTTACGAACTGGAAATTCTTAAGTGGCAACGGGACCGGCGCTGAGGTTCTTTGGCACTGCCGTCTTTCATCCTTGTGGGCGCCGTTGTCGCGGCCCTTCCGCATCATTACTCCATCGTGAGGTCAGACGATTGAGGAACGCGGATAAATAACTCCAATCGAGGGCGGAACGCGTCTTTGAGAGCATCCGGGAATCGGCTTACAAGGGAGCAGGCGAGGGAGCTACTGGTGAGGCTTGACTCGGCCATCGCCGGGTCTAGGGGCAGGGCATGCAGGGAAGCAATGGTGAAGTTCCTGAATACAATGGTCCCCAGCTACTCCTGGGTCGGGATTTACGCCGTTGAAGGCAAGGACCTTATCCTTGACGCATGGGCAGGACCAGCCGCGACTGAACACACGCGGATACCCATTGGAAAGGGAGTCTGTGGTTTCGCAGCCAAAGCGGGCAGGACCGAGATCGTGTCTGATGTAAGCAAGGATCCCAGGTACCTGCAGTGCTTTCTGTCGACCAAGTCTGAGATTGTTGTACCGATTACTGATCGGGGCGTCGTCGTCGGTGAAATAGACATCGATGGCGACCAGCTTGATGCCTTCTCGTCGCTCGACAGGGAGTTCCTCGAGGCGGCAGCCAAGAAGGCGAGCAACGTCTGGACGTAAGCGATTCTAATAACATACGTTATAATACTTAAAAGCACGACGATTTTGCGCCTTCCCAACTAATGAAACTCGAAATAAAGGATCTTCACGCCTCAGTTGAAGGGAAGGAGATTCTGAAGGGCGTGAACCTTACCATCGGGCAGGGCGAGACCCACGCCCTCATGGGCCCCAACGGGTCCGGCAAGAGCACCCTCGCTTACACACTGATGGGCCACCCGAAGTACCAGGTCACGTCCGGCCAGGTATCGATAGGCGGAGATAGCATCCTCGGCCTCACCCCGGACAAAAGGGTGAAGAAAGGCCTCTTCCTCGCGTTCCAGTACCCCGTGAGCGTCCAGGGCGTAAGTATGTTCTCCTTCCTGCGCGCTGCCTACAACAACTCTAGGCCTGCAGGCTCTGAGCCCCCTACCATATTCGAGTTCAGGGAAACGGTCGCAGAGAAACTAAAGATGCTCAGTATGGACGAGTCTTTCCTGAACCGCTACCTGAATGAGGGGTTCTCTGGCGGCGAGAAGAAAAGGGCGGAGATCCTCCAGATGGCGCTCATGCAACCGAAGTTCGCAATCCTTGACGAGACAGACTCCGGGCTCGATATTGACGCGCTCAGAATTGTGGCTGAAGGGATCAACAAGGTGTCGGGGCCTCAGACAGGGTCCCTGCTCATTACCCACTACCAGAGGATTCTGAAATACGTGAAACCCCAGTTCGTGCACGTAATGTACCAGGGACGGATAATCGAGTCTGGCGGAGAGGATCTTTCAAGGCTGCTCGAGGAGAAAGGTTACACCTGGATTAAGGGCTACAAAGAGGAAGAGCAGGTGGCCCCCTCGGCCCCATAACCCTTTTAACAAGGAAAATAACCTATGTTATATTCGGGCGTGAAGCGCGAGTGAGCTCAAAAACGGACATCGTAACAGAAGATTACAAGGAGAAGTATGGCTTTAGCGACCCCGTCGAAACATACGCCATCCAAGGTATCAAGGGCCTCAGCGAGCGAGTAGTTCAGGAGATAGTGCGCCTCCACGACGAGCCTGCCTGGATGGAGCAGATCAGGATGAAGGCCCTGAAGCATTTCCTTGACATGACGCCCCCAGCTTGGGCTCCAGACCTGGCAGACATCGACTTCCAGAGCTTCTACTACTACGCGCGCCCTACGGCAAAGGCAGCCGACTCCTGGGACCAGCTCCCAGAATACATTAAGCGGACCTACGACAAGCTCGGTATAACAGAGGCTGAGAAAAAGTTCCTGGCTGGTGTCGGTGCTGTCTACGAGTCAGAGGCAGTCTACCACAGCATACAGGGGGAGCTCCAGAAGCAGGGGGTCGTCTTCACGGACACGGTCACCGCTCTGAAGGAGTACCCCGATATCATGAGGAGGTACTTTGGCACGGTCGTCCCCTATCAGGATAACTACATCGCGGCTCTGCAGACGGCCGTGTGGAGCGCAGGATCCTTCGTCTATGTCCCGGAGGGGGTCAAGGTCCCCATGATACTCCAGGCGTACTTCAGGATAAACGAGAAGAGGATGGGGCAGTTTGAGCGCACTCTGATA
>Ga0187770_10000147_pt1 | contig 32401 bp, 25 predicted proteins | sample 0116_SJ02_MP02_2_FD_133154 | JGI IMG/M metagenome (GOLD analysis project Ga0187770, IMG submission 133154) | Tropical peat soil microbial communities from peatlands in Department of Meta, Colombia - 0116_SJ02_MP02_20_MG | ecosystem: Environmental > Terrestrial > Soil > Wetlands > Peat | place...
GCAGAGCTCGGGAGGGGATACACAATCTCCCCTGAGTTCATCTTAAAAGGTGATTCCCCCCCTGGAAAGGGCCTTTATGATGGGCCGGTGATGAAAAAAGCGAGGCATCCGACAAAGGCTGAAGGATCCTCGCGGTCTAAAGTTTCGAAGGAGTTTTGAAAATGACCAGAATTCTCCGCAAGGAAAGCACAAAGGCTCTTTGGCTTGGGGTCCTGGCCCTGTCCGCTGCTCTCGCGCTCGGCTCGTGCAGCTCGACCGGCACCAGCGCGAGCTCGGGCAGCTCCGAAGGGACGGTAAACGTCAGCCTCACGGACGCCGCCGCCTACGGGTACGACAACGTCTGGATCACCGTGAAATCGCTCTGGTTCCACACGAGCGATACGGCAGGGCCCGGGGATCCGGCCTGGCTGAAATACGATGTCACCCCTTACACGGTGGACCTGCTGACGCTGTGCAACGGCGTCGTCAGCTCCGCGATCTGGGACAACATCAAGCTCCCGGTCGGCACCTACAAGCAGATCCGCATCCTGCTGGCGGGGACGGCCGCCCAGCTGACGGCCTCCGCCACCGCCCAGGGCCTCAACTACAACAATGAGGTCGTGGACGCCTCCGGCGCACATCCGCTCTGGGTCCCGGACTATTCCCACGGCATCCGGCTGGCCGGGACGTTCCAGGTGACGACGTCTTCGACGCTGAACCTGGCCATCGATTTTGACGCCGGCGACGACATCGTCGATATCACGCGGAACGGCGTCACGGAATATTTCCTCAAGCCGAGGCTGGCCTACTTCGACCTCGATAACGCGGGGGCGATTGTCGGGACGATCGACGCCACTGCCGCGGGCAACAATGCGACCGCGGAATTCGTCTTCAAGGCCGAGGTGCCGAACAGCGACATGACGCCCTCCCAATACCACGTCGTCAAGAGGGCCACGGTCTACGACACGACCAACAACCAGTTCGTCCTCTATCCCCTGGCGCCAGGAACCTATGACATCATCATGCGCGGAATCGGGTACGAAACCGTCATCCTCAAGGGCGTGTCGGTGACGAAGGGAACGACGCCTTCCTCGGGGGCCACCGTCATCCCGACGATCACCATGACTCCGGGGAACGACTACGCGGTGACGGCCGACGACGGCGTGCTGACTCCGACCGGGTCGTGGATCAATTTCTACCAGACCCTGCCCTTGGCGGGCGAGCTCCCCTACGAAATCCGGACCCGGGACCTGAATCCGCTCACCGGCGGCATCAAGAGTTTCAAGTTGTCCTCAAGCCCGCTCCTCGCCGGGACGTACGTCGACGGGTCGACCGTTCCGACGCTGACCCAGTATACGCCGGTTGAAGGCGGCGTCGCGGGAGGGTTCCAGGCCGTGCAGAACGCCACGCTCTACAACCGCGGCAATGCGGTCATCGTGACCCCGACGTCGAACACCGACCTGGCCCAGGCGGGCTTCGCGGCCATGACCGTGAGCACGCCTTCGGCCAACAGCGTCTCCGGGAACATCGTCGTCCCCTCGGAGCTGCAGAACAAGATGGACAGCGGCAAGCTTTTCGTGGTCTACGGCGGCATGATCCTGAACACGATCGACGTCGGGCCGCAGATGGCGACGGGCGGCGCCTATATCATGTCTAACCTGCCCGGCGGAGCCGCCTATACCATTTACGGCGTCGACGCCATCGGCTGGTCCACGACGACATCCGTCCTCGCCGTGGGCGTCCCCGCCATCGCCGACCTCAGCGCGGGCGATGCCACCGGAGTCGACCTCAGCATGCTGTAAGGCTCATAGGAGCGCTAGCGAAAACAGGTGATTTCATCGGGCCGCCGGGCGGGAAACGCCCGGCGGTCCTTTTTTGCCTGGGCAACCCCCATCTTCAGCGAGAAGCTCCCCTGGGATCCGGTCTTTATCACGCCCCTTGAAGCTCCCTCCGCACGGGTGATACATTGGCCGGTGGCAGGGTTCGCAAGGAGATCGATCCATGAAATTGAAGGGCAGGATCGCGATCGTCACGGGCGGGGGACGCGGGATCGGGAGGGCTATAGCGGAAGCGTTCGCCGGCGAAGGCGCCAAAGTCTTCGTCACCGCCGCCCGGCGGAAACAGGAAATCGAAGACGTGGCGACTCGTATCGGCGGCGTCGCGGTTCAGGCGGACGTCGCGGACGAGGGAGATGTCCGGAGGCTCGTCAATTCGGTCGTTTCGGACTTCGGCGGAATCGACATCCTCGTGAACAACGCCGCTCGGGGGATGAGGTTCATCAACGAACGCTTCTTGACGGAGCCGAGGCCCTTCTGGGAGGCCGACCCCGCCGCCTGGCGGATGGTCATCGACACCAACGTGAACGGGGTATTTCTGATGACGCGCGCCGTCTTTCCTCATATGATCCGGCGCGGCCGCGGCCGGGTCATCAACATCTCCATCAACTCCGAGACCATGAAACGCAGGGGTTTCTCGCCCTACGGACCGTCCAAGGCGGCCCTGGAATCGATGAGCCTCATTTGGGCCCGGGAATTGGAGGGCACAGGCGTCACATTGAACATCCTGCTCCCCGGCGGGGCGACGAACACGGGAATGATCCCGGAGAGCTTCCCCGCATCCCGTAGGAGGGACCTGATCGACCCGGCCGTGATGGGGCCGCCGGCCGTCCATCTCGCCTCGGACGAGGCCGAGGGCGTCAACGGGCAGCGAATCGTGGCCATCGAATGGGGAAAATAGGCCCGGAATCCTTGCATTCCGCGTTGTCCCCGAATACAATGAGGCGTGCCGTTGGCCGCAGATGGACCGCGCGACAGCATCGCCTAAAGAAGCCGGAGAAAAAGAGAGCCTGCTCTGGGCGCTGGGCGAGCGTGTCAAGGAGCTGACCGCCCTCCATGGCGTGGCCCGCCTTCTCCAGGACGGAAAGAAAGCCGCCGCGTCGGTCCTGGCAGAAACCTGCGCTCTTCTCCCCCCGGCCTGGCAGTACCCGGAAATCACGGCGGCAAGAATCAGCGTCGGGAGGATCGAGGCCGCCACGCCCAATTTCCGTCGGACGGAGTGGAGACAATCCGCGTCCTTTCCGGCGGGCGGGGCCGTGGCGGGCCGGATTGACGTCGTTTATCTCGAAGAGAAGCCCGAATCCTTTGAAGGTCCGTTCCTCAGGGAAGAGCGGTCCCTGATCCAGTCGGTGGCCCAGATGCTGGCATCCTACTTCGAACGCCGGGCCGCCGAGGAAAAGCTCCGGGAGTCCTACGTCCACTTGGAGCAACAGGTCCGAGAGCGGACGGCGGACCTCGAGCGCGCCAACCAGGCCCTGCGCGACGAGAACGCGGAGCGCCGGCGGGCCGAAGAGGAACTCCGACGATCTCAGGCCCGGCTTCGCCGGCTGACCTCCGAGCTGGCCCTGGCGGGTGAGCGGGAGCGGCGGGCCATCGCCTCCGACCTCCATGACCATATCGGGCAAGCCTTGGCTGTTGTCAGGTCGCGGCTCTGGGAGATGCGCGGGAATGCGGTTTTCAGCGGGATGGAGCAGAGCCTCGAAGAAACGCTCACCCTCTTGGACCAGACGATTCAGAGCACCCGGACTCTGACATTCGAGATCAGCCCGCCCGTTCTCTACGACCTGGGCCTGGAGGCGGCCCTGCAATGGCTCTGCCAGCAGTTTCGAAATAAGCACGGTCTTCCGGCGACCCTGACATCCGAATGGGCCGGCCCTGCCCCTCCTCAGGACATCCAGATCACCGTGTTCCGCTCTGTCCAGGAGCTTCTCTTAAACGCCGCCAAGCACGCCCGCGCCTCCTCGGTCAGCGTCCGCCTGGCGGTCGCGAACGGCATGCTCCGGGTCGAGGTCCGGGACGACGGCCAGGGCTTCGACATGTCCCGGGAGGAGGCCGCGGCCGTCGACAGCGAGAAGTTCGGGCTCGCCAGCATCCGGGAAAGGCTCAAGGCCCAGGGCGGAGCCATGGAGGTCCGGTCGTCGCCCGGCTGCGGAGCCTCGGTGGTCCTCCTCGCACCCCTGGCCGGAAGTGCCCGCCCCGAGGGAGAGTCCTGATGGTCCGCATCCTGCTGGCGGACGACCACAAGATCATCGCAGAGGGCCTGCGCAGCCTCCTCGAAAAAAACCCCGGCTTCGCCGTGGTCGGGCATGCGTCGGACGGGAGAGCCGCCGTGCGGTCAGCCGCGGAGCTCTCGCCCGATCTCGTCATCATGGACATTTCCATGCCGGTCCTCAACGGGTTCGAGGCCACCAGGCAGATCCTAGAAGCCAATCCCCGCACGAAGGTCATCGCCCTGTCCATGCACAAGGACGGACGCTATATCGCGGCCGCCCTCAAGAGCGGCGCCGCAGGCTACCTCGTCAAGGAATCCGCATTCGAAGAGCTGGCCGCCGCCATCCATGCCGTCATGAAGGGACAGAGTTACCTGAGCGTGTCGATCGCCGACACCGTCATCAAGGACTATATCCGGCACCTGGAGAAACAGGGGTCTGGGGCGTTCTCCGTCCTGACCCCCCGCGAGCGGGAGGTCCTCCAGTCCCTGGCGGAAGGCCTGTCCACAAAGGAGATCGCCGCGCGCCTGAAGGTCAGTGTGAAGACCGTGGAGACCTACCGCGGCCAGGTCATGGACAAGCTCAACATCCGGAGCGTGGCCGAGCTCACGAAATACGCCATCCGAGAAGGCATCACATCTCTGTAGCCTCCCGCCGGGCTGCGCTCCGCGCATCAGGTTTTTCGAAGGCCGAACCTCCGGTTTCCCCGATTGAACTCGGACGGCCGCTAATATATTCATCTCTCTAAATATAGCCGTCAGGCCCCTATTTCCGAGGAGGTGACCATGGTCTTCGACACCGGCAACACGGGATTCATGCTCGTCGCCACCAGCCTCGTGATGCTGATGACGCCCGGCTTGGCTTTCTTCTACGGCGGGCTCGTGGGCCGCAAGAACGTTCTGGCCATCATGATCCAGAGTTTTCTGTCCATGGGCTGGACATCCGTCATCTGGTTTGTCTGCGGCTACTCGCTGTGCTTTTCCGGCGATGTCGGGGGCATCATCGGAAACCTCAAGATGGCCTTCCTGCACGGCGTGACGCCTCAAACGGTTTTTCTGCCGACGAACAACATCCCGCTGTTTGTCTTCATCGCCTATCAGATGATGTTCGCGATCATCACCCCCGCTCTGATCACGGGCGCCTTCACGAACCGCGTCCGGTTCACGGCCTACATGATATTCCTGACCGTCTGGCTCCTGTTCGTCTATTTCCCGGCCGTGCACATGATCTGGGGCGGCGGATTGCTGCACCGTTGGGGCGTTTTGGATTTCGCCGGCGGCATCGTCGTCCACGCCATCGCGGGCATGGCGGCGCTGGCCTCGGTTTTCTTCGTCGGCAAGCGGAAAATCCTCGAGAAAGGCCCCCACAGCATTCCCCTCGTGGCCCTGGGCACCGGACTGCTGTGGTTCGGGTGGTACGGATTCAACGCGGGGAGCGAGCTCCGCGTGGACCATATCACGGCCATCGCCTTCCTGAACACGGACACGGCGGCCTCCTTCGCCGCCGTCACGTGGCTGTTCATGGCCTGGATCTTCGAAAAGAAGCCGAAATTCCTGGGGCTTCTCACCGGTTCCATCGCCGGACTGGCCACCATCACGCCCTGCGCCGGATACGTCACCGTTCCCGTTGCCGTGCTGGTCGGAATCGTCTCCGGGATCGTGTGCTACGGGGCCATTTCGCTGAAAAACAGGTTGGGGTGGGATGACGCGCTGGATGTCTGGGGGGTGCACGGCGTCGGGGGGACGCTGGGCATCCTGATGCTGGGGCTCTTCGCGACCACGATGGTCAATGCCGGCGGCGCCATGGGCCTGATCCACGGCGGCACGTCCTTCTTTTTCAAACAGGTGGTCTCCGTGTTCGCTTTCGACGCCTATGCCTTCGTCTTCACCTACCTGGCCCTGATGCTCATCAACAAGATAACGCCGGTGAAGGTCACCGCCGAAGAGGAGAGCCTGGGTCTGGACACAGTCCTCCACGGCGAGGAAGCCTACATTCCGGATTGAGGCCGGATCGAGAGGCAGGAATTTTCGAGTTCGTTTTGGGGCAACATCGACGTCGACGAGAAGGCGACGCAGTGCTTCGTCGCCGACAGGCCCGGCCAGAAGAGCTGCAAAGGGACCAGGCAGACTCTCAACGATCAACATGAATTCGGAAAATAGGGCCTGACGGCGCCGAAGCCATTCTGGGAGGTTGACCCAGGCGCCTGGCGGAAGGTCATCGGCATGAGCGCGAAGGGGTCTTCCTGAGGGACGCGCGCCGTCGTCCCTCACATGATCCGTCGCGGCCGGATCATCAATTCTACTAAAATTTAACAAGAAGCGCCATGTTGATCCGGCTCTCCGTTTTTCGAAGATCCGGGCTCCAGCCTTCCACGATGGAGCCCGGGGCGCCCTGGTTGCCGCCTGGAGGGGTGATTCCGCCTGGACCCGCGAAATAGGGCACGCTCGCCCCGCGGCGGTTGAACTCGCCCCGGAAGGTCAGCCACTGGTTGGGCATGTAATCAAAGGTGATCGTGCCGTCCCACGCCTTAAACGGGTCGCCTGGATTTGTCGTGAAATAGGGCGTGCCTGATGCCGCCGTGGCCCCGTTGATGGGCGGCAGGAGCACGAGGTAACGCCCCGGATTGTCGATGGCACCGCCGCCGATCGTCAGGGCATATCGGTCTTTGGCAAACCAGAGGCGGTTATAAAACATGAATCCGATGAAATACTGCTTCGGCGTGTTGGACCCGTTCCCCAGTCCGCTGACTCCCCCGCCACTCTCAGTGCCCAGGTCGAAAGTGAACGAGAAGGCCGCCTTGCTCAAGAAGCCCAGAGGACGCTCGTGGTACTTCACTTCGATGCTATTGTCGGAGTGCCTTCGCACGCGGTGCGCGTTGCCGAGAGTGTCGAGTCCCGTAATGTAGTCGTTTGAAATGACCGTGAGGCTGCCGCTCGGGCGCCAGGAGAGCGAAACGCCAACGCCCGGTGACGAGTTGTACATGCCGTACGACTGCCAGCCGTTGATCAGCCAGACTTCCAGCTTCAGCCTGTCGGAAGGGAATATCTGAAGGCGCAGGCCGTTGAAAAACCATGGCGTGTTGGCGGAAACATAGGAGGGTTGATAGGCCCAATTATCGAAGTTGTAATAGCTGAAGAGACCGATATAGGACATGAAAATTCCCGCATCGATATTGATGCCGTTCATGGCGTCGAAGTGATAGCCCCCATAGGCTTCCGAGATATAACGATAGGCTGTAGCCAGGTCCCATTGCCCACGGGAAGGGCTCGCGTCGTTCCGAGGCGTCATCGTCGAATACAGCCCGAATTGAGTCATGAACCTCCCGCGCACATTGTCCCAGTGGAAATCGCCGCCAACGCCCAATTGCTGCACCTGAATCTCGTTCGTCCGGCCCATTTCGCAGGACCCGACCAGCGTGTGGTCTTCGGGATGGTTGAAATCGTAGACATAATTCGCATCGAGACGGAACTCGCCGGTGAAGTACTTCGTGTTGAGAATCGAATCTTTCTGGCGGCTGTTCCCGTTCAGCCAGGTGAAGTCAGCAAAAGCGAAAGGCTCCGCCGCCTCCCTTTTCGCGGCAAGCGCCGTTTCTCCTGGTGATACGGCCGGTTTCTGGTCCTGAGCGATTCCGGGCAGAGCCAGAAGAGCGCTGAGGACGGCAGAGATGATGATACGCATCGGACCTCCTTTCGGGGAAGAGAACTTTCCGTATAAAAAGCCCCCTGTTGATAGACGGGCTTCAATGAAGCCCATCGAGAATATGATCGACTTTCGGGCAATACCACGTGATTCGCGGGCGACCCGCACCCGGTCTGCGCAGCATCTGCGATGTGCCGTTGTTAAACTGATGGCCTCCGATTCGGTCATCCGACAAGACCGGGGACTGAGAAGCCGGTCTCAACGGCTTCCCCACTGCTCTCCTCCGTTTTCGACGTTCGGCGGTGCGCTTTGAAGAGAAGGCAAAAGCCAGAAATTCACGGGACTGGCCCTCATTTCCGCGCTTCTCTTCTCCCATTCCTCCCTCGCGATCGGCATGACCGGACCGAGCTTCTTTCTGGCCAGGTCCCTGTTCAGGGCGGCCAATCCCCTGGAGGGCCAGCCGTCGAATGCGTTCGCGACGCCGCCCCGCTCGCGCGCGAGCTCGCGGCAGGAAACAGAAAGACGGCGAGCCCTGCCACAGGACTGTGCGTCAGGCTTCGCCTTCAGTCAGAAAATCGGTTTTGAGCGGGGACTCTGGGGCGGTTATCGGGACCTCCGGCGCCGGCCCGGGATACCTGTTCTCCGGCTATCTCTTGGCGTTGGCCGCTTCTGCCGCCAATTTGATTTCCGTATAGGCCTGGTCGAGAAGCGCCTTGGCTTTGGCGGCATGACCACCCATGTCGAATTCGTTCGCCACTTGCGCCGCGGACACGCGCGCGATCGCCTTCTCGATGAACGTCTGCGCCGCCGCCAGGTTCGGGTGCCGCACGCGGCTGACATCCGTGGCATAGACCATGATGCTGAGGACGAGAATCGCCGTGATAACGACGCCCACAAGAACTTTTCGCAGGCATGAGGTCTTCATGTTCCCTCCTTGCATGTCAGCACGTATCTTGATTAAAACGCATCCCTTTGTCAAGGGCGGCCCCGCCGCACGTCACGAGACGGGCTCGCATCGGCCACGGGCATTCGAGGTACTCGACGCCAACCATCCCGGATCACTTCGCAGCGCTCGGGGCCAGCTCTTTCTTCCGGTACTCGTCGATATAGATCGTCATCGGCACGGAGGCCCTGTCCCGATAGAGCCCCATCTTGAAGAAGAACAGCCCGGCGGGCGGAAAACCGAAGGCCTCGGAATAGGCCGTAGCCCCGGCATAATCGACGATCCGGCGGCCGTCTAGCCAGGCTTGGATGCGCCCCTGGTCGCCCCGCGAGAACCGGATCAGGAACCTGAAATCCAGCCACCTTCCCCGAATCTCATCCCGCGTGCTGAAAAGCGTCCGGGCCTTGTCCCCACTGTGCAGCGTCACACGCAACCGGCCACCCTGATAGCGCAGCGCGACCACGGGATTGTCCTGGCTGCACCGCCCGGACGGACAGTATTGCTTCCACTGGGCAATCACCAGCCGGGTCGGCACGGCCGGAAAATCCGCGGGCAGGAACAGGCTGAACGAATACTCGTAGGCCGGACCCTCGTGTGACGTGAGGGGCCGCGCCTCCATCAGCTCCGCCCTCTCAAGCTCCGAGCCCTTCTCATCCGGGAGCTGGTCGCCGGGATGAAGCGTGATCTCAACGGCACGCCTCCCCGCCCGGACGACGCGGGATTGGATCGTCACCGCGCCGGGCAGCGACCGCTCGGTGCTCCAGACGTGGCTCAGCGCCGGCGATTCGAAACCGTCGGAAACATCGATGGGCCGGCGGAAGGCGAACGGGCCTCCGAGCAATGTCAGGAGACACACGGGCACGAGAGCGAGGACCGGGGACGTCGACGACACTTTCCGGCCTTGGCCCGCCGGCGTGGGCGTCGCGCGGGTTCTCATGCCGCCAGGCTCACTTCTCCCGGATGAATTCCGTCACCATGGGCACCCCGGGTTTCCGGGTTCCGGCAGAAGATGAAATCGCAGACCTCTCCCCGCTGCGGTCATCCATTTTGCTTCCGCGCCGGAATTCCGCTTGACGTTCCGATCATCCCGGGACCCAGCGGGATCATGCTGTCCCTTTGCTAGGCTCCGGCGCGTCGGGCTTCCGCGCGACGAACAGCTGGAAGGACGAAAAGCTCCAGAAGCGGCGCTCCGCCTCGACCGAAAGCGAGGCCTCTTCGATGAGCTGGCGCACGGCCCGCGGCGGCAGAAAGTTCGACCGGCCGCCCCTGATGACGAGGGGGCGCAGGATGGAAAGGAACGGCATCCGGATGTCCGCAAGGACAAAAAGCCCGCCTGGCCTCAGCACTCGCGCGGCCTCCCGAATCCCGCCGGACTGGTCTCCCCAATGATGAAAGGACACGGTGCTGAAGACCGCGTCGAAAGAGGCATCCTCTAGGGGCAGGCGCGACGAGTCCCCCCGCTCAAAGCTGAACCGGACCTCTCCGTCATGCTTGTGGCGCGCCTCGGCGATCATGCCTTCCGAGGCGTCGATCCCGATAAGCCTAGCCCCGGTCCAACGGCGGCCGGCCGCCTCCAGCAGACGCCCGGTTCCGCAGCCGATATCGAGAATGTCCCCGGGGACGGCGCCGAAGGCCTCGAAGGCGCCCAGGACGGCCTCATGGACCGGCCCGAACACGAGCTTCTGATGGATGCTCCGGTCGTAGCGGGGCGCCCAGCGATCGAAGTGCCCCTCTCGCCTCTTCGGGCTCATACCGCGCATCATAGCACCCGCCCCGGGAGCGGTCAAATAAGGGCTGGCAAGCCAGCCCCCTGACTGCTTCCGTAACCGCATTATTACGATCCGAATGAGCCATGGACAGATGAGCGGTCGCCGGGGGGCAGGGGGCTTCCGAGCTAACGGCCGGCTGCCGGGCGCGCGGCTGGCTCCTCCAGGATGATCCGCATCGCGCCGAAATCGAAGGTGACCGCGTAGGGCCTGAGGAACCCGTGGGAGATGAGGCCGCCGATGTGGAATCCAAACGCGTCCTCGATTGTAAGGGGGCCGCTGTACAGGCCGCGGACGTTAGTCACGCGAATGCCGCCGAAAGACAGCTCATCGACGATAAAGGGGAACACCTGAACTTTTCCTCCCCCTCCGATCCCTTCGCCGGCGGGCTTTTCGGGGAGTTTGATGCCCGCCTCACGGATCGTCGACTCCGGACAGGTGAAACCGCTGCCGGCCAGTCCCGTATCCACGAAAAACAGAAGCGGACGGCCGTTGTTCACGCTCCCCCACCCGACCATGTAATGATCCCCGGCCATCCAGAAGGGCACGGTCGTGCATTTTCCCGCTTGGACGTCCTTTTCGAGGGCCGCCTCGCCGACGGGACTTCGCCGCCTCAGGACAAGCCGGCCCCCGGGATAGTCGAGGGTGGGCAGGAAATGATAAAGAAGCACGGTCCCGATGATTCCGTCGACCTGAAGACCGCCGAAGACGGGCCCGGAGAACCGCCGGACGGGCATGATTGCGACCGGCATGTCCCGAACCGTGAAATCGCCGAGGGCGAGCTCCTCCGCACGCCCGAGCTCAAAACCCGACCGCTTCCCGCCGGCGAACGTGCCCGTCTCGGAACCGAAAACGGGCAGGCGTGCCTCCCCGGCGACCGCCGTATCGACGATCAACTCGCCCGCGCCCGTGTCGATGAAGAAGTTCATCTTTTTCCCGCCGTTGAGCCGGACCTCGACTACGGGCAGCGGGTCCGTCACGATGAACTTCAGGGATGAGACTGCGGAGGGACCTTCGATCCGGTAGGGCGAGAGGCCTCGGAAGCTTTCCATCTGGGCGGCCTTGGCCTCTTGACCGATCGCCTTGAAAAACGGCACCGCCTTTTCGAAATCGTCGGCCTGCGGAACCTTCAGATAGGCCTTTTCGGCCTCGGCGAACCGGCCGGCCTCGAAGAGCGAGTCGGCGCTGATCAGGTCTTGCTGCCCGCGCGCGGGCTGAAGGCCGGCCAGAACGAAGCACAACGAAAGACAGGCGGCCGTCCTGGCGATTCCGAGCGGAGAATTCATGGGCTTGGCTCCTTGACCGTTTCCGATTGCGGCCCCGGCGTGTCGATGGCGCACCGAGAGGCCGCATCGATACCGAACGGATGCGTCATGGCGACATCGGGTCCATTATAGCGGCGGGAGCCGATCAGAAAAAGCGGTTTCGGACGGTTCGGAGGGCTTTGGGCCCCGTCCGCAATCCTCCGACCGGGGGAAAAGGCCGCGTTCTTGACAGGGCTCCAGCCCGGACATATCATCATCGGATGATAAGGGTCGTCCTCGTCCTTCGACATCTCCCTCTGTAAGGAGTTCTCATGAAACAAATCACGGCTATCTCTTCGATCGTGCTGTTTGTCGTCCTGTCCTGGTGCGGACTGTGCTTCGCCCAGGTGGACGGTTCCATCACGCCGGACATGCTGAAGAAGATACAGCAGTCGCTCAAGCTCGATCCTCCCACACGGGCGATCATCAACGCAGTCGCCGCGACGAGCGTGAGGAGCATCGCTCTCGATCACAGAGTCGTCTCATCGTCGGACACCTATTTTTCCCACACGATCAAGACCGACGGCATCACGGACCAGAAGAACAGCGGCCGCTGCTGGCTCTTCGCGGGCCTCAACATCCTGCGCCCCGTGGCCAGGGCTTCGATGAATAAGAAAGATTTCGAGTTTTCGGAGAATTACCTCTTCTTCTACGACAAGCTGGAAAAGGCGAACCTCTTCCTCGAAGCCGTCATCCGCACGCGCGAAAAATCCCTGGAGGACCGGGACGTCGATTGGCTGTTGAAAAACTCCTTTCCAGACGGGGGCCAGTGGAACATGGTCGTCGCCCTCGTTCAGAAATACGGCGCCGTGCCCTCCGAGGTGATGCCGGAAACCGAGAGCAGCGACAACACGGGCTTCATGAACGCGATCATCGCCAAGAAGCTCCACCAGGACGCGGCGGCGCTGCGCGCGATGCGCAACGCGAGCGAGGAGAAACTCCGCCAGGTGAAGACGGAGATGCTGGCCGACGTGTACCGCATGCTCGCCATTCACCTCGGGGTCCCTCCCGCGACCTTCGAATGGCGTTACGAAGACAAGGACGGCAAGCTGACCGCGCCTGTCACCTACACGCCGGAGGAATTCTACCGGAAGTTCATCAACATCAATCTCGGCGATTACGTCTGCCTCTACAGCGTCCCCACACACGAGTTCAACAAGCTCTACCAGATCCAATACGACCGCGATTTCTTTGACCAGCCCAATATGACCTTCGCCAATATCCCGATCGACCGCATGAAGGAATTCACACTGAAGTCGGTCCTGGCCAACGACCCGGTCTGGTTCGGTTGCGATGTCGGCAAAGAGACCGACACCAAGACCGGGGTAATGAGGATCGGCGTTTATGATTACGAATCGATCTACGGCGTCCCGCTGGGCATGTCGAAGGCGGACCGCGTCGCATACCAGGAGAGCGTCCCCTCGCACGCCATGGTCTTCATCGGCGTCGACCTCGCGGGCAGCAAGCCGCAGAAATGGCTTGTCGAGAACAGCTGGGGGACGAAGGCGGGCAAGGAGGGGACGTTCGTCATGTACGACAAATGGTATGACGAGTACATGTTTGCCGTCGTCCTCAACAAGAAATACGTCGCGACGGACGTTCTAGGCATTTTCGAACAAAAGCCGACGGTCCTGCCGCCCTGGGACCCGATGTTCGCCATGTGGCTCAATTGAGCGCGACGGAAAAGCGATAATGCTGGGATCCCGCGTCACAGGATGCGGCGGGTTCCGGGATTTACTTCACGAAAACTAGATTGGCGGCACCCTTCTTCCAGCGGCCGTCGGCCTGGACCCAGGTGTGGACTTCCTCGCTCTTGTAGGGCGCCGGCTTGACGATTCCCAGCATCTCCTCCCCCGTCGGGATTTTGCCGGGCTCTTCTCCTGCCGCCTCGTAGCGGGCGATCAGCTCCCGGTTCGCTTCCGGCTCGAGATGGTAGACGGTGACCTCGACCTTGACGGCGTCCCCCTCCGGCTGGATCTTCTTGATCTCTGTGATGCCGGAATAATAGACATGCCCGGTGGAGCGCGCGGCCCAAAGGACCATCTTGGGATCTTCTTCCACGATCTGCGTTCCGATGCGCGTCATCAAGGTGAAGACTCTTGCCAGCCGCGGGTTTCTTTGGAATTTCTCCGGGAGCTCTTTCCCGTCGAGGTATTTGGCCAGTTCGACCCTTTCCGCGTTCGAGCTGAAGGCGATCACGAAGTTGAAGTCCCTGTAGAACCGGACGATGACCGGCTCGGGCTTTCCGGGGTCCCGCTGCGGCTCTTGGGCGCGGCCGAAGACCAGAAAAGGGCTGAATAGCAGAGAACAGAGAACACCGCTCAGAAATCCTCTCATATCTCCTCTCCTTCCCTTGTTGCCTCCCAAGGCTTATAACCTGCGCGCCGGGGAAAACGTTTCATCTCATACCGGAGAGGCACGGACGCCCATCGAGTCGCCGCAGGGACCGCGTTTTCCTTCGCTCCGCAGATGGACGGGGTTAGCCATGGACAACAGATGCCCCGCCTGTCATTTGGACAATCCCGAGACGATCCAAGAGCTCATCGTTCCGGCCGCAGCTCTCGTCGTGCTCGTCGTCGCAGCAGTCCTGGGGTCCCGCCTTCAGGTCCGCAAAGGCCCCGCACCCGAACCGTGGGGCTGAGAAGTGCCCCTTCGCGCCCGCCGGGCCGGGGTTTTCGCCGGCCTTAAGCCTCCGATCCGGACTTTCCGCGAAGGCGCGCGGGGATCATATTCTCGCCTCCCTCCCAATCCCAAAGGACGCTCATCACCCACCAACGTCCGCCATCGAACCACAGTTCGATACTGTTGATGCCCCGGGCAAAGGGGCGCTCGCCCATTCTCCGCGTGCTGGCGTAGGCGCTTATGACATGGGCGAACCGGCCGAACCGGAATTCCTCCCGCCCGGTCTCATATTCGTAGAAATCATCCTTTAAAAGCCGCGGCTCGACGGAGGCGATGAACTCGTTGACCGTGAAAATCCGCAGGCCGGGAGTCGGATGATCGCCCGGCGGCGCGCCGTCGGGGAGTCCGCGCATCAGCCGGGCCGTCGGATGCAGGAGGAAGCGCTCGCGGGCCCAGTCCTTGGGGCCCGTCGGTCCGGAAATGACCTCATAAATCGCGCGGACAATCGCATCGATGGAGGCGACGTCTTTTTCGTAAGCCATAACAGCTCTCCTTTAGGCCGAATGCCCGGGAACGGAGGATCGCCTCTATGTGGCGGCCGCGAGCGCCCGTAAACCGGCAGCCGGGACGTTCCCGGGATCGCGGCTCGATCCGGAAAATGCCAGTGCGCAATTTTTTATATATCACCCCCGAAACGGAATTCGCAAGCGGCCGGAGGGCCCGAGCCGCGGCGCCCGAATCCCATGGTGCCCCAAGAGTCCGGACCGCTCTTCCGGCAGAAGGCCGACAGCCTTGAACATCGTCGCCGGAAGGCCTAACATAGATATTCCAACATGACCGCGGAGTTTGAACGTTGCGCGAGATCCCCTTCGGCAAGACAGGTTTGACGGTTTCCGAGGTCGGCTTCGGGGCCATTCCCATCATCCGCCTGGATGAGGACGCCGCCGTAAATGTCCTGCGCAGGGCTTATGATCTGGGAATCACCCTGTACGACACGGCCAACGCCTACCGAGACAGCGAGAAGAAGATTGGACGGGCCCTCGGGGACGTGCGGGACAGGGTCGTGCTGGCCACCAAGACGACGCGCCGAGACGCCCCGGGGACCGTCGAGCATCTCGAGAACTCTCTGCGCATGCTGAGGACGGACTATATCGATCTCTACCAGCTCCATCAGATCGCCCAGGAAAGAGACTGGGAGGCCGTCACGGGGCCCGGCGGCGCGATGGAGGCCGTCGTCAGGGCCAGGGAACAGGGCAAGATCCGGTTCATCGGAGTGACGTCGCACAACCTCGCCATGGCCATCAGGCTCGTCAAGACGGGCCTCTTCAGCTCCGTGCAGTTTCCGTTCAACTTCATCGAAGAGGCGGCGAAGGACGAACTGCACGCCGCCGCCCGCGAGGGCGGCATGGGAATCCTGGCCATGAAGCCGTTCGCCGGCGGCATGATCGACGACGCCCGGATCGTCTTCAAGTTCCTCCGGGAGCACCCCGACGTCGTCGCCATTCCCGGTTTCGATACCCCGGAACGGGTGGCCGAAGTCGTCTCATTCTATCGCCGGCCGAACACAGTCACGCCCAGAGACCTCAAACTGATGGAGAAGTACCGGCTGGAGCTGGGGAAGCAATTCTGCCGGAGGTGCGAGTATTGCCAGCCCTGCCCCCACGGGGTCATGATCACCTCGGCCATGGGTTACAAGGTGCTGGCGGTCAGGATGTCGCCTCGGGTCGCCGCCGAGTTTTCGAGGGTTCCCATGGAAAGCGTGTCCCTGTGCACGGAATGCCGGGAATGCGTCGCGCGCTGCCCGTACCAGCTGCCGATTCCGGACATCCTCAAGGTCCATTACGACCTTTACGAACAGCACAGGGCGGGGAACCTCGGCCGGCTCAGCTGAGGATTGCGGACAGGTCCGGGATGTGGCCGAGCCAGGATCCTCCGGCAGATTGATGGCTGGCGCTCAAAACGGAATTCGGTGTCACGCGCGCTGAGAATCGGAGGAGTTCTGGACCATTCGTAGGAGGGATTGAGCATGAAAGTCGTTGCCGTCAACGGGAGCACGCGGAAGGACGGAAATACGGCCCTGCTGATCAGACGGGTTTTCGAGGAGCTCGAACGAGAAGGCATCGAAACCGAACTGGTCCAGCTGGCCGGAAAGACCATTAAGGGATGCATCGCCTGCTACAAATGTCAGAAGACTAAGGACCGGCGATGCGCCGTCGAGGACGACGACTTCAACGAGTGTTTCGCGAAGATCGCGGACGCCGACGGCATCATCCTAGCGTCCCCGACCTATTACGCAGACGTGACTGCCTCGGTCAAGGGGCTGATGGAGAGGGCCGGCACGGTCTCGCGCGTCAACGGGAATCTCCTCCGGCGCAAAGTCGGCGCGGCCGTGGTCGCCGTGCGCCGGGGCGGGGCCATCCACGCCTTCGACACGCTCAACCACTTTTTCTTCATTAAGGAGATGATCGTCCCCGGCGCGAGCTACTGGAACCTCGGCATCGGCCGGGAGCCGGGCGAAGTCCGGAAGGATGAGGAAGGCTTGGCCACCATGCGCGTGCTGGGCGAGAACATGGCCTGGCTGCTGAAAAAGCTAAACCGTTAGGGCTTCATCCGGAACGCGGGCGCGTTCGGCGAGAGGAATTCCGGCGAGGCCGAAGAGTGACTGACATATGACTTCGCCTGTGTCTGCTCCTTCCCGGATGCCGATTCTCGTACAAAAAACCCGCATCCCTTTTGGGCCTGGACCTCAGGCATGAAAACTGTGCCAACCAGAATGAGGGTCCTGCAACAAAACAGACAAATTCCGGAAGCAGGTTTGTCGAGTTGAAAATCTCGGCCCAGAGGTGGTATTGTGAGCGGGTAGGGCAGATTTCCGCGCGATTCGCGCGAGAGACAGGAGGTGTTCTTATGAAGTCAAGATCTGCACTCGTTTTTTGTATCGGCCTCTTTGCCATGAGCATCGTCCTTTCAGGGGAATCCGCGAAGAAAGAGAAGCACCTGCTGGTCGTGGATTACACAGCAGAATTTCATCATGATTCCATTCTCACCGGGGAGCAGGTGATCGCCCAATTGGGCCAGAGGATCGGTCTTTTCACCGTGGATGACTGCCGAACCGCGGCTGATGTGAAGACGATGCTCACCCCTGATAACTTGAAGAAATATGACGCGGTATTCTTCAACAACACCACCGGAGACCTGGGAATCCCTGATCTTCATGCTTTTTTGGCTTGGATCAAGGCTGGGCACACATTTATTGGCATTCATGCGGCTTCCGATACGTATCATCCGAGCCAAATAGGGGGAGACGCCTCCTATGTGGATATGCTCGGAGGGGAGTTCATGATTCACGGTGCTCAGTGCGAAGTGGATTGTATTGTGCAGGATCCGAATTTCCCGGCCTGCAAAGCCCTCGGCACCAAGGACTGGAAGATATACGATGAAATTTACCTTTTTAAGCAAAACAACCGCGACAAGGTGCATGTCCTGCTGCATCTGGATAAATTCCCCAATAACGGCATGAAACAGGCGGGACAACCAGGCGACTATCTCATCTCCTGGTGCAAAATGTACGGCAAGGGGCGTGTTTTCTATTGCGCATTGGGACACAGAAAGGAAGTGTGGTTGGACAAATCCTATCAGGATTACCTGTTAGGCGGCATCAAATGGGCGCTGGGATTGGCGAGGGGAAGCGCCGAACCGGGCCCGATACTACCGTCCTCTTCGTCCCATTGATGGGAGTTTCATTTTCTCGCTCGGTATGGAACGGCCAGCGGATAAAGAAAGGCAGGTTCCTTAGGGCTCAGAACCTCAAAGCACGGCGTCATAACCGCCATCGGCCTCCCGGGTTTCTGGATTATAGACCGCCGGGGCCGGAGGCGCCCCCGACCTGCGCCGCTCACGATACCACCTCTGAAATGAGGTTTTGAACCAGTTTGGACCTGGCTAGAGCAATCCAGATTGCGGGAAAGTGGCCGGCTGGGCTAAGCCCAATTATTAATGCCCCCATTCAGAGACGAACGGTGCTTCAGGAAGGGGGGGTGTCAGATAAATATGAAATCACCTTAAAAAGCCAAGAAACTCCATTTTGGGCCGGATCAGTTTATGCTCCGGCATGAAGGCGGAAGTCCGTTTCTCCCAACATCGCCATCTAATTCGAGATAAACGCCAGCCGCACCGTGCCTGGTCCGGCCGTTACGACCACGCCAGTGGCCGACGGCGCTGCCTGGACCTCCGATGGCTCTGCCCCTAGGAACCGCCAGGAAACGGGCGCTTCCACTGTCAGCCCCCTCACTGCGCAGGGGAGTATGAGTGTGACGATCTTCCGCTCACCGTTGCCCTCGACGTCCACCGACGCGCTCGAACGCGCGGCCCAGAACGCACCGAACTCGGCCACTGAGCCGAACCAAGCCTTCGGGCGGAGCGAATCCACGAGCGACTTCTCGAATTCGAGCTTGGGCGAGACCGTATTGGTGTGCAACAATACCACATAGGTCCCGCCATAGACCGCCAACCGCCGGGCCAGGGCCAGCGCCGCGTCGAGCCGATCCATCAGCGGCGGCGCCTCCTCGTCCTCGACCGTCACGGGGAAATCGAACAAGGGGAGCTCGGCGCCCGGCTCGCGGTTATAGTTGAGATGCAAGGGCAAGTGCGACAGCGCGTTGTCCGCTGTGAACGACGAGCTGCAGCGGTAACCGGTGGCCGCAAGCGCCTGCGGCAGCACCCAAGGGTTGCGCAGGTAGCCCGCGCGGAAGGACTCCACCGGCTTGCCCGTGGCCTGCTGCAGAAGGAACGCGCTCACCCTTAGCTCGCCGAGCACGGTGGCCCCTCGAGTGCGCGTCGGCCCGAGGACGCGCGGCTGGTAATCGGGATACCTCTCCTCCCCTGTCCCCGTCGGCATGGTGTTGAAGGTGCGCGCGTGCGCGACGGTATGGCTCGCGATTTCCATTCCCAGCGAATCAAGGGCACGCACATTGGTTACGGCCGCGCTGTCAAAGAACGCCTCATCCTCCCAGTCTTTAATGTACTTGGTCTGCACAAAGTAGGTGGCCCGGATCCCTTGAGCTCGTTCATACTCTGCGAAGGCGAGCGCATTGCCGAGGGAATACCGGTAGTCGATGTCGTGCGTAAGGAGCACCGCGAGCGACCGGCCCTCGGGCACGGTACCGAGCGTGACCATTCCACCGGCAGCGCCCGCGTAAATCGTCTTGAGGAGGCGGAGAAAGACGTCGAGGACCGGCTCGTAACCGTTGGCAAATTCCCGGGCTATGAACTCGTCTCGCACGTCGTGGCTCAGAAAGCAGAGGGCGCCGATGTCTACGCCCAGGGCAATCGCCTCGCCCCCGCCCTCGAAGACGCGCCGCGTGATCGCCGCCGTGCCATCGTCAAATATCGCCACGGGGTCGGAGGCGTCTGTGTAGCCAACCGTCCACCGTGATAGGGCCTGCTGGGCACGGTCGTCGAGCCGGATCGTTCGCTCCAAGGGGTCCGTAAAATCCGCGGTCAGACCGGCGCTCTGAAACCGCAGCTCGAAGCGGGACCTCGAGGGAAGCGCCTTCTGGAAACCGAAGACCTCGTTCATTCCGCCGACCAGGACTTCGTTCGCGATCAATGTGCCCCCGCTATGGACAAATGTCACTAGGCTGTGCAGCGCCTCGTGCGTAAGCGTCGCGCCCGAGACGTTGGGATAAACCAGGACGACGCTGTGGCGAACTGCCTCGCCCGCGTCGCGGGTGATGACGAAGGGGATGCCGATCGTTTCGAGGGCATGCGCCATCCCGAGCCACGTAGATGTCGTGTCTGTGAGGAGAATGGCAAGCCGGCTCCGCGACCCGCGCGCGAAATGTGTCCATTGCGTGGACGCCCGCGGAGCGATGAGCGTCGAGGAGCTAGGACCTGTGATGCCCCGGAAGGGCCACGACATCTCGGGCGGCCGGGCCCGGCACTGGTGCAGCGTGCTCGCCGCCGCACCCAGGAATACGACAAGCGAGACTGCCCATGCCATTCTCCGCGCTCTCATGGCCGCATCCAAAGCATCAGCCTGACCTGCCTGCGCCCACAATACCACCTCAGAAGCAAGGTTTTCAACCTCTAAACTCCCTTTCGTTTAGATCTGGGCCGAATTTCGGGGGGCAGCTCAAGGCCCGGGTGGCCCCAAGAGCCCGTCCTGGACCCTCTAGGGGAGTCAAAACGGGCTCTCTCGATGGGCTTCTCGAAGACCTCCTCGGCGAAGAGGGCCGTAAATGCCGCCGACAGGGGAGCCAGCCTTGATTTCAGAAGCGGATTCCCATATCATCTAGGGCATGGAGGTTAAGAGAACCGGTTTCCGTGTCCCGAAGGAAGCCATGCAAGCGCTCGAGGCCCGTCGCAGCGACATCTCCTTGACCGTAAGGTACTCGCATCCCTTGGACGAGCAGAAGCTGGCGGCGGTCGCGCAGCTGGCCTGGTGGAAAGGGCAGGAGACGGTGGCCCGCCCCGAGGCGGGGGGATGGTCACAATTTGGTCACAATCGCGTCCTCGGACAAAACGGCGGAGTGCTTAACCCATTGATTCTAAAGCGCGTGCCTGTAGCTCAGTTGGATAGAGCGTTGGACTCCGGATCCAAAGGTCGCCAGTTCGACTCTGGCCAGGCACGCTCTTCCTAATCCGCTGATAATCATAGGGTTACCTAGATTTTCTGAGCTGCCGTTGGGCCCGCCATTTTCGCCATGCCACAACCGAGTTACAAATCATGCTTGAACGCGGCCAATTTTGCTTAACGGTGCTTAAGAAGAAAACATTGCAAGCTTCTTAGATTCCAGAGGAAAACAGGAAAATAGGGTAGGTTGAGTGAGCCGGGTTGTAGCCCAACCATGGGGCCACAGTCCAACGCTCGCCCCTCCCTTCTCGGTCTTGGTTCGCCATACATCTCATACGCTGCTTCCTGGATTTGCTTTGAAGAGGCTTGGTCAATCCCGTACTTCTCTTATGGCTCCGTAGGCATATCGGATTCGGGGTGACCAGTTGCCCCTGAGCCCGGCCAGCCGCCTTCGGAATAGATCCGAGGGAGCCAGACCAAAAGAGGCGCCAGGATGTCTGACATGCGCCTTGACATCTTTAGTAGCATTGATTTATCCTTTTACCAAGGGCAGAAGGAGAGTATCGGGGGGTAAGAGTCCGTCAGTGCCCAATACACCAGAAAATGAATATATTTTGTCTTAGGGCGCTTTTTCGACTCAGCCAGCGCTCTAGGAACGAGCATTTCAGGACGCAACGGAGCTTGCCGGGCGAGTCGGGAAACTTATAGGAGGTAAAAGATGAGGAAAATTGGAATCGGGAGTTTGGTTGTGGGCTTTTTGGCTCTGGGCTTATTGCCCCTGAGCGTTTACGCTCAGGTGCAAGCAAGTACCGTCACTGTCGACATCCCCTTCGCCTTTATGGTCGAAGACGCGAAGCTCCCCGCAGGGCCGTACGAAATTGCTAAAGTTCAAGATTGGAGCTATCGAATTACCAACAAGAAAACTCATCAGCAAGTGGAGTTTATGACAGAATCCACCCCAATCTCCACGCCGGTGAAGTCGTTTACCCTTTACTTTAATGTTTATGGTGACCAGTATTATCTGTCTAAGTTTTTCCATCGGGGGAGGACTGAGGGAGACTTGCTTCGTCAGACAGATGCCGAAAAAGCGCTAGCTGAGAAGGGGCCAGCTAAGATCAAGACCGTTACCGAGAAAATAAAATAGCCCTTTCCCGAGAATGCTCGGAAGGGACGAAAGGTCGGCCAGACCATCGGCGCCCGGCAAGCTCCTTAGGTTTATTGGACTGAGACGGCTGGTTCGTTCGCCCAGAAACGCTGTGCGCGTGACCAGCTTCCGATCACGATCCCGCATCTGGACGTAGAATTCCAACCCATTGCCCCTGGCGCTGACAAGGGGTGTCGAATCCACGCCCGGCCTTCGCCCCTTTGACTGAAATGCTCGCTGGTGTACAGTGAAGTTCGCAACTTGGCATAGGAGGTAGGCCATCGTAAACTCTCTTCGGTTGCAAAATCGAGTGAGAGGAGACGTTATTTACAATTTCTAAGGCTCATCGAGATCCCAAGATTTGTCCCCCTCCGCGCTACATCCCATTCTCTTATTTCGACACTGAGCCGGAGGACTTTAATTCAGCGAAAGTTTTCTCGAAGGAATCTTCAAACTTCTTGAGTTCTACGTTCGCTTTGTCTTGCGACGCTTCAAGCAACGCAAGCATCTGGAGCAACAGCGTTTTCTCGCCCGGGTTTAGCTTGCTATTCGCTTTGATATAATATTTCGTGCCTTCATATACCCAACCGCGTTCATAATCATTAGGCACATTCTTATATTCATCCCTGAATATCCCCAGTTCCGCAAGTGCCCTTCCAGGCGCTCCTTTTAACAGATAAGCGGCGATCTGAAGGAATTTCATGCTCAATCTTGATTGAGGAGAAGCATCCGAACTAGCGAGCACTTGCGGCGCAAACTCGAGAACTTCGTCCAAACGGCCGACCGTCAGGCAGGCCTCAGCAAAGTTCTGGACGACGCCCCAATTCTTAGGATCCATTTCGTAGGCCTTCTGGAAGGCCTCATACGACGCTTTGTAGTCCATGACGTCCGGGTATTCATGCGTAACATATCCAATCGCTGCGATAATCGCCAAGCTCTTCGGATGTTCCAACTCCAACTGCTTCAGAAGCTGCAAGGCTTCCTGATCTTGGCCGATTTGATGACTCGCATTGTGAAGCAAAGCGAGCGCGTTCCCGTATTCTGGATCTAGCTTCAATAGCTCCTTGGCCGCCGCAATCGTCTCTGGGTATTTCTTTTCATCAAAGAACGTCTGGCCATCAACCCAATGCGAATAGAGTTGGACAAAAAGCCACTTGGGGGTTAAGGCCATTGCTTTCTGGGCGTAAAAATGCGCTTTGGCCAAAGTGCCGTTCTGGCGGTACGCATTCGCCAGCAAGGCCATTATAAGAGGCGGAGACGAAGTAAATCGGGGTAGCTTCATGAACTCCGCGATCGCGCCCCCGCAGAGTTGTTTGTCAAGCTCCCCGATCGCCTTTGTGTACTGCTTTTGCCCGAAAAGAGCGTTGGTGACATACCAAATCGCATTGTCGTCCTGGGGATTCAATTCCAGCGCTTTATGTCCGTTCTCATAAGCCGCTTTGAAGTCACTGGTTCCGAGTTGCGCCCTCGCGAGTTCTAAGTAGGGATTCACATTCTCCGGCTCGAGTTCGAGGGCCCTTGATGCCTGCTCAATTGCATCTTTGTACTTCCCGGCAGAATTATATCTCCGCGCAAGCTCTATCTGCCCCCAAGAGAATTTTGGATCTTTCGCAATGCTTTCTTTCAGCAGGTCGTTGAACTCCTGCCCCCGCTCGGATTTGTCATAGATTTCTTCGGCAAATTCATAACTTTCTGCTCGTTGCGGATCGATCTCTACGGCCTTTGCGGCTTGTTCGACAGCTTCGTCATACTTCCCACCTGCAACATATCTCTTCGCCAGTTCTGTACGTCCCCAATAGAATGCCGGGTCTTTCGCAAGGGCTCCGCTCAGGAGGCGGTTGAATTCTTCTCCCTTTCCCAGTTGGTCGTACACCTTTTCTGCAGCCCCGTATGCATACTCGCTTTTAGGATTGATCTCAATCGCCTTCTGAAGATTGTTGATTGCCTTTTCTCCTTCTCCTAAGGCCGCATAGACCTCCCCAAGCTTCTCGTAGGACCACTCGGTTTCCTCCACCTGATTCGCTTTATTGAGATAGCTTATAGCCGTCTCGTATTCCCTTTTGCTTTGCTCCTGATTCGAGCGGTCCAGTTCGCCCATGCTGCTATATGTGAACCCCATCACGCGGTAAGCCCACTCATTGTTGTTGTCGATCGCAATGGCTTTATCCAACCATTCCAGGGCCTCCTCTAGCCTGCCTTGCTGTTGAACCTTGCGCGCGAGACGGATATATGCATCCACATACGTCGGGTCCGCCTTGATGGTGTCCTTCAGAATCTCGATCGACTTTTCCGCTGAACATATGTTATTATTATCCAGCTCGTCATAAATCCATTCATAACGCCTGTCCAGTTTTAACCCTTCCAAGAACGCGGCTACGGCTTCGTCTGTCTTGTGGAGACCTTCATAGATCTCTCCAAGCGACGCATAACACAAGGCTGTCGGCTGGATATTAATAGCTTGTTTGAGTTCGGCAACTGCCTCCTCGTTCATTTCCTCTTCGTGGAAGAGTAACCCTAGTAACCGGTGCGGCTCACCGTTCTTCGCGTCAAGCTTGATAGCCTGCTTCAAATTGGCCGTCGCCAGGTCCTGACTCTCCTTATCGTTATGAGATTTATCGTACTTGGACTTGTACAGGGCGCCCAACATCAGATAGCCATTCGCATTCTGGGGATCTGTCTGCACCATCTTCTGCGCCATTTCAATCCCAAAATCGTAATCCTGGCACGAATAGTACGTGTAGGCCAATTCCCAGTAGGAATCGAATTGCGGCGAGAGCGCAATGGCCTTCTTCAGTGCCTGGATGGCCTCTTTGTATTTTCCAAATTTACGGTATGCAACACCAAGGGCGCGGAAACCAAGTTCGGCCCGTGGGTCCAACTCCGTCGCCGTTTCCAGCAAAGGAATCCCCTTCTGGGCTTGTCCGAAATTCCATACCTGAACGATGCCTGCATCGCAATAGGCCAGTGCTTTTAGACTTGCGTCCGGCGGATCGAGCTCGATAACCTCCTGGAAGGCGTCCAGTGCCGCCGCAGGCGCTTTGTCATCGAGTTTCTGCTTCCCGAAGTCAATAAGTGCCGAGGCGAGGCCGTTCTTGAGCGATTCATCTGTCGGCCACAGCGCCAAACCTTTTTTTAGATGAGCGACCGCTCCCTCAAAGTCATTCTTCGCATGGCTTGCCCTTCCCAGCGCTAGATACGGAGCGGGGCTGGAATTATTGATCTCACGTGCGCGGAGATAACATTGAATGCTCTTGTCGGCGTCTGGCTGTTTCATCAGCAAATAAACGTCCCCCAACTGCATATAAGCATCGAATTGCAATTGGCGATCATGAGGCGCCAGCGTTGCCGCCTGTTCTAACTCCTTCGCGGCTTGGCCGTAATTCTCCAGTTTTGAGTAAACCATTCCCAATCCAAAATGTGCGACGGCATTGAGATTGCTTTGTTCAAGGACCTTCTCGTATTGCGCTTCCGCAAGCTCATACTCCTCTTTCTTCCGATATACAGCAGCCATGCCCAGGCGCGCCGCTAAGTGATCGCTTTTCTTTCGGAGCGCCATTCCGTACATGAACAATGCGCCGTCAATATCTCCAGATTTCTCGTACTCCTGCCCCCGGGCAAACAATTTGTCCGCAGAGGGATTGCCGGCGAGCACAGGCTCGTTCCGGAATCCCCCCTGCGGAGCGATGCGTCCGGCAATAACTTCCCAGACCTTTCTTGAGAAACCGTCTATTGTCTTTAAAGGCTCGCTCGCCGTCCCTGTATGCTCGATAGGAATCTTTAACCCCGATCGCTCGGTGTAGATCGCGGAGATCACGATTGACCCGTCCTCTGCGGCAATGCTTCCGGTTACGCATATGTCCCAATCCGAGGAGGTTTGGTCGCCCACACCGGGCACAATCGGCCGAACAACCAGATTTTTCAGCTCCGCCGGTCTCCTGGCGGTTCCCGAAACTGTCAGCGGCAGCGAAGAATTCAAAAAGCTCAATTTTTGATCCGCTGCCTTGTTGTCAAAAGGCCCTATAACGGCAACCATCCTTCCACTTAAATTCGCATTCAACACTTTAGCCTGAAGAAAGCTGGCCAAACGGTCCGCCGCCTGCCCCATGACAGATCCCATCTGCTGGCTGTCCAGTTCCACCGAATCACGATAGATAACCGTTCGTCGGAGCACGTCCGTCACCATGATATCTACGCGAATGTGCTCCTGGCTGACCTCTACAATCTCTCCATCGACAACAAGATCAACGTTCTCCTTCGAAGTCGAACCTCCCTCCAGCCCACCTGCCTTGGTCGTAGCCGCATTCTCGCTTGCCAATGCTGTCTTGCCCAGGAGGCTCACATCGAGCCACTCTTGAAAATAGAGTCCAGCCCGCAATACCTGCGGCAGTGTTTGCTCCAATATATCAAGCCGTGAGATGCCATAAACCTTGCGAAAATCCCGGATCCCGATACGGACCACCATTGATTTCCTTGCCTGGGGGTCATCTAACTTCGCTACCTGGCCAATGACGCGACCTTCAGTAACAGACAACAACAGCCATGCCGAAACCATCACCCTCAAAATCAGCGTCTTGCGAATCATAAAGCCGCGCCTTTCCCTTAACCCATCTCTTGCCAGTGCTTCAAAATCTTTTTGCCACGTCTCTTAGGCAAGCTTCCGCCTTTTCCTGCACTCCTCTGAGCGCGCTCTGCCAAGAACCTATGTCACTCTTGCCATCAAAGGTCTGCGTCTCTTCGCCGACTTGCACGACCATGCTCACTGTGAATACCTGGCGGCTATCCTCCGGACAGACATTTTGTATAATGTAGAGGTGGATATCTCCAATCGAATTTTCACCGCTTTCCTTCGTGTACTTGACTCGCGGCAGACTCAGCTGACTCAACCAGCCTTCAATTGCCGCCTGGGTCTGGCTCTTGAGCGGCTCCGGGCAATTATTTGTCGGCGTATATTCCACATGCAAGTGGAGGTCAGGATCAGGTGCGAATTGCCGGAGGAGCTTTTCCGCCAGGTGCTTGAGATCAAGCGACCCGGTGGAAATCTCCACCATCTGCGTCGGAATCTCCGGCAAATTCTCCTTGTTCTTCTTGAATTGCGCCTCCACCCGCACCCGGTTCCCTTCCAACGGCAAGTACGAGAGCTCAATCCGGTAGTCGCCTTGGGCGCTGTTATCAACAGCCCACGTCGGGGTCTTTTCTCCCCGAGTCATTAATTCGCGGCCGACCGATTGCTTGAATTCCACGTTCCAGACATGCTCTGACTCCTGCAAGCGTTCAAGCTCTTTCATAAGGAATCTGAGACCTAGGGCCTCAAGTGGTGTGTTCTTCCCCTTCGACGGATCTTCCTGCGCGAATTCTGGAGCAACGAAGATCTCCCGCCTGATATGATTGCACACGAAAACGAATTCCCGGCCGCCGACATGATCCTCGAAGACGTCTGAATGCGGCGTCTGCTTGTCGTTACGCGCGTTCTTTTCCATGTACGCGACCAGTTCAGAAAAAGTGATATAGCCGTCATGGTCAGTATCCGCCCGCTCGTCCTTCAAGGCCTCGAGTAAACAGCCCGTGAAAAGGCTGTGCCCTTCATATTTTGCGCCGCCATCCAGCACCTGCTGATATGCCCCCCCAGCAGTAAGCACATCCCTGGCAAACGGCTTAGTAATATCGTTGATATAGCTTTGAGCTCGAGGTCCATTGTCTGTCGGCAATAGGATCCCGCGCGACGCAGTATTATTTTCGTCCCGACCCAGAGTTCCTCCATAGCACGAATCCATAAGGAACAGCTGATGCTTGGCCGTTCCCAGGTATCCGGAATACTTCTTCAGGTCAGCCATATCTATCCATGAAGAGACGCTGCCTGTCGCTTCGTATGGAACGATGAATCCGCGGTCTTTGCCGCCAATTGATTGCGTTTGTCCGTGTCCTGCAAAGAAAATAACCACGCGGTCGTTTGGTCCCACCTTGGTCGAAAGCGCCACGAAGGCATTGTCGATCGCATCTTTAGTGGCGTTATCGTTTAAAAGTGGGGTAACTTCAAAGCCCGTACTTTCCAAGAATTGTGCCACCGATTTTGCGTCATTCTCAGCGTTTGTGATAAGTCTCCATATGTCTTGATGTTGGTATTTGGTGATGCCGATCACCAGCGCATAGCTTTTATCATAAAGTTTTGCTTTATCTGATTGGGCCCTGCAAGGCGGGATTCCTGCGCACACCGCTGTCGCAAGAAACAAAACTGGGATTGACTTTTTGAATTTCATGCTCTGATTCGTACGCCCTTGGTGTGCGAACGAATTCACGGGAGAGTCCCTAATTTCCGTGCCGTGGGGATGTACCCCTTCGGGTTCACCCTTCTTCACCTAATATAAAACAATTATATTCCCGGATGCTCAACCGTGTCAACGGATAGCGACGGTCAGATATTCATTAGTGGACTCTACTCTTACCGTGCGGTGTATCGTCCGGGCTCAAACGAGCGGTTTCTTTCCTCTTATGCTCCTCATATTGAGCTTAGGGGAGATGAACAAAACTGAGCACTGACAATAATATATTCCAAGCGGGCCGGACGTTGCTGCGCTTGGATCGCCGAGGATAACAGGTCGGTTTGATCGTTACAGAGAAGATACACCTCATCCTCTCCATTCGAAGATATGATCCGCCGCGCCTCGAACGCCGGTAAACTTGAAAGTAGCCCCTTTCATCTTCCTCGCTTACAGAAGAACGCTCGCCGCGATCATTTTTCCACGCACTGAATGGTTACTTTTTCGATCGACCAGTTCGGCGAAACCGGCGGGCTCTTAATTCCACGCGTGGCCGATCCCGTGTTCACGAGTAACTGGCTAAGCGGATCCGAACCGCCCCGCGCCCCCGCCTGTTCACTTCTAAAGGCTTCGACCTCTAGCACACTCGGGTCAGGCAGGCGCTTATCAGCAACCAAGAGATAATAGGTATCGGGGGTCGCTGTGTCCACGTCACACTCGTAGAGCGAGATGGTTTCCTTCAGCTTTTCTTGCCCAGCTTCAGCGTAGTAAGGCAAGTGGTTGCCTTCAGCACCTGCCTCCAGACTGGGGAAGAGGACGACGGATTTGCCCCACTCGTCAATATGTACTAAATAGATGTAGCGCCTAGGCACATCCGCCGCATCGGAATACTGCCTGATCAATCGTGGATCGGCTTCCAGAACCGCTTCATATTTCTTGCCAACGAGCATTTTGCCCACACGAAACAGCTCGCCTGTAGCTTTGTCCTGGAAAGCCAAATAGTAAGGGAAAATCGGCTTATCAGGCGGAGGAGGCGGGCTCTCAAGACTGAGCCAAGCATGAAGCCTAGCCACCCGCAACGCCAGTTCTCGCAGGTTCTTCGCGCTTTCCCCCGCGTCTTCCCTTTTGGACACAGAGATCCAATCGCTTTTCAATGGCATCGCATCTTCTTTGCGGCGTGCTTGCTCTTCAGTCATATTAGGGCGGATCCAGGCATATTCCACAGCTCTCGCTCCGGCTCGCCCTACAAGCAGGTAATGAGCTCCGGATGGCCCTTTCTGCACCCATACGGCGTTGTTCGGAGTGCCTTCCCCAAGTTGGATATTATCGACGACCTCCGTGGCCGGGGGCATCAACAGAAAGAGTCTCGGCATCGGTTTGGCAGGAAGTGCTTTTAACACCTCGGCCGGCGAAGGATCCTTCCCCAGCATGATCGTCGAGCCTTTCGGGTCCGTGGCATCGAGTTTCCACTGGCTCCCATCCCAGCTCATGATATGGGTGGGTGGAATCACACTCGGGTCGTCGACCCAAACCAGCGCACTCGACGCACGCACGGGCTCCATCTTGCCGGCAAAAGTTTGAATGGTGGCAAACGGCAGATGTGCCTGAGCGATGCAGACACGCAATGTGTTTCTCTCAGGAACCACCCATTTATCGATGGCAAAGAGATCACCTGTATGGACTGTCTCGATTCTGCCGTCGATGACCTCAGCCGTAGCCACGGCTAATGAGGAGTCCGTGACTCGAAGCCGTACGGGTGCCTCCGTCTGGTTGTGAGTGAATTTTTTTAGCTCGCAGTCTTTATATAAACCGACGGCCGTCCCGCCGTTGAGCGTGATGTCTTTTTCCGAGACCCCCGCCACCGCAACCGCAACGCCGCCCCCCGCCGTCGTCCGCTGGCCGAATAGCGTCATGCTCTTCTGCCCTTTGCCGTCCAGCCACGGCTCTTGATCGGGCCTTTCCTGCCGCATGAGCGAGATCACCCGTTGCAAAACAATGTCTGCCCGTTCATCAGGGTATTCGTTCAACACCTTGGTCAGGGCCCAGGTGAAAAGCCCGTGGCTGACGTCGCCAGGGTGCTCCCACGCACATTCATCGCGCGCGGCTGCAGAAAAAACAAGGATGTTGTCATAGATGTCTTCAGGTTTCGGCAGCGGCTTGCCGTCGGGGCCGCAGTCAGGAGGATCCTCAACATAACGAGAATCGGGATCGAGCATGCGCGCCTTCCCGGCGCTCGTCAACGGGCCGCGGCCAATAGCTCCGCTATGACAGCTGTCGGCAATGACCGTCAGAATTACCCCCTTGGCCGCCGCTTCGCGAAAAAGGCGGACCAATTCCTTATTCCGGATGTCTGGGGTGCCACGCCAGGAATCTGCCGGCACGATGGTCTGATCATAACCGTCAGGCTGGTCCGTTCTTGTGTTTCGAATGCGCGAACCGTGACCTGCATAATAGAACACGCTCATGTCGCCAGGTTGGGCAGCTTCGATGAGCTGACGCCGAATGCTGCAGAGTATGGCATCCGCGGTAGCCTCCTGATCGAGCAGCACGACGATGTTCTTCGGGTCGAATCCTAATCTGTCGACGAGAATCGTTCTGATGGATTTGACGTCGTTCGTGGCTCCATCCAGGTCGCCAAAAGTCTCCCGCTGTCCTTGGCCTTTCAATGGCAATCGCTCCAGCGCACAATACGATTTAGGATTTGGCTTATTAACCTCTTTGTACGTGACGACATAATGATCGATACCCACCAGAACGGCGCGCCGTGTTTGCGCCCTGGCGATTGTCGGCGCGGTCGCCAACAGGAACGTTATGGCCAAAAAGCACGTAAACGCCAAACGTTCCACCATGGTTCCTTTACGCATCGTTAACCTCCTGACCCTGGATTCAATAGATCGGCGTCTTCCCGATCCTTAAATTCTTCAGTCTTGGCAGGTTCATTTTTCTTCTTAGGGAGCGTGTTTGGGTTGTTGACCACTCTCGCTTGCCGAGGGAGCGCTCGTTGCGGACTTTGTCGGTTCCTTGATCGGTTCCGTCTTTGTGATCTTTCCGAACAGAAACCCCAGGATATCTTCAACATCAAGGGTAATCCCATAGACGAACGACGTCGGATATCCTTTGCGGAACCCGACACCGGCATACAACTCGATAAGGGAAATCGGCTTAAGGCTTAGGCCCGCAGTATAGACGTACGTTTTAACAGAGGGTACGATTCCTGCGTCAAATCCCAGAGGGAATTTTATAATGCGTCGTGAGGCGAGGTCGAGTTGAGTCGCATCTGCGTGTCCGGACCATACAATCTTTATGTAATGGGGACGCGCCGCACCTTTGAAACTCTTGGGCGTCAAGCGTTGCAGTCGTATCATCCCCTTTGAAACAAAACGAGGAGATCGGTCCTGCACCGGAGCTTTCAGATAAAACCGCACTGACCAGAGGACCTGCAGACCGGAGTCCTTGACATGCACAACTCCTATATGAAGGCCCGGGTTCTGCGGCAGTCGCTGCATCAATCCCGCCAGCAAAAAATGTCCAGCCGCAAACTGTTGAAACAAAGTTGATATGGCAGAAGGTGCTTCAAGCAAATTTCCCGCGGAAAGCCCCCCTGCCGCTCTTTTTTTCGCTTCATCAGGGCTTCCGGGAGCAGGCCGAGGAGGAGCTTTAAACGTCACATCCACACGAGTCAGCATATCCCGTCTCGTAGGCACGTAGCACGTCTCGAATTCGTTATTGCCGCATATCGCCCGGAGCCAATAATCGCTGCCAAAATCGGGATCTATGTCGTGTACGTTTTTTTGCGGAATTCGAAAATAGCCACGGTCATCTAACGCAAACTCACCTGTCTCGTTAATCTCTTGGCCGTTCTTATCCTTTTCAAACAATTCGAGCCTAATGCTATGCAAGTACCCTTGAACATCTATCGGCGCTAGGGGGTGCCCTTCCTGATTGGATTCAACAGTCACAAAGCCTTCGACACCAGTAAGCATGTCTAAAATTTTTTTTGCAACTCCATTTCGAAATTGGTCTTTGCTGCTTTGTCGAACAGCTCGTCAGTTTCAGCGGAGTTAAAGGTCAGAGCCACGTCAGGCTTGGCATTGGCAGAAGCGTCTTTCCCTGGGAAGCCGACCCGAAGCC
>Ga0187770_10000149_pt1 | contig 32227 bp, 27 predicted proteins | sample 0116_SJ02_MP02_2_FD_133154 | JGI IMG/M metagenome (GOLD analysis project Ga0187770, IMG submission 133154) | Tropical peat soil microbial communities from peatlands in Department of Meta, Colombia - 0116_SJ02_MP02_20_MG | ecosystem: Environmental > Terrestrial > Soil > Wetlands > Peat | place...
ACCTCCTGATCTCCTTATCGAGTATTTCCCTGAAATAACGGACATTAAACGAGCCTGTAAGGAAATCGAGCCTGGATAAAATCTTTTCCCGATCAAGTAACTTTTTGAGTTGTATCACAATAAATTCTATAATAATAAGCATTAAAGAACTCAGGATAAAACCCAGAATTTTCAGGTATTGTTTTGCCTCTGTAGTCGTTTTCCAGTTTGCCAGGTAATTAAATAAGGCGCCAGATACAGCCGAAGCTATGCCATCAACCTGACCGAGTAGGAGGCTGACGATTATTACAAGAAGGACATAAAGAATCATAAAAGAAATACCAGGTATGATCCAGTCAAGATACCCGATAGCGAATAGTATTACAATCCAGGAAATTGTCAGAAAAGCATGCTGCAGGGGTGTTTTTTGGGCAGTGATAAGCATCAGTTTATCTATTATCAATTGTTACTCCTGATCAGGAATTTCGCAGGCCGTTAGTAATAGGCATTCTTCTATCGCGGCCGAATGCCCTTGGGGTGATTTTAATGCCGGGTGGAGACTGTCTTCTCTTGTATTCGCTTTTGTCGATCATAGCGATTACTTTCCTGACAAGCTTCCCATCCCCCATTTCGAAGATTATTTCATCAACAGGTCTGTCCTGTTCGACATAAGCCGTGATGATCCTGTCGAGAATGGTGTATTCCGGCAGTGTATCACTGTCTTTCTGATCTGCTCTTAACTCAGCTGACGGAGCGCGCTCAATTATCCGTCTTGGTATAACCTGATTTATCCCATTTCGGTATTCAGCCAGCTGGTAAACAGTTGTTTTGAGAACATCCTTTATCACGGCGAACCCGCCGGCCATATCGCCGTATAATGTAGCATAACCAGTGCTCATTTCGCTTTTATTACCTGTAGTAAGGACGAGCCATCCGAATTTGTTGGATATTGCCATTACGATATTGCCCCTGATTCGGGATTGAATATTTTCTTCGGCTACTCCCGGCGGTTTACCTCTGAATATTTCACTTAGTTTTGAACTGTACAATCCGAAAATGTCCTGGATGGAAAGCTCGAGAAGCTCAATGCTCAGATTCCTGGAGAGTTCACGTGCGTCTTCGCCGCTGATGGATGCAGAGAATATCGATGGCAGAAAAATCCCCTTGACACGTTCCTGCCCAAGAGCGTCAACTGCAATAGTTGCAACCAGAGCAGAATCAATCCCGCCGCTAATAGCGACGATTACCTTATCAAAACCGTTTTTATTGACATAGTCACGAGTTCCGAGTGTAAGTGCGTCATAAATATCAGCTATATTGCTTTTCCTGATTGTTAATGTGCCTTTGTTAACAGGAGGTCTCTTGGGATTGTATTTAACTTCACCTATGTTCATACTCATAAGTTTAAATGGGCCGGACATATTTTCCCTTTCCTGTTTTCTTCTGATATCTTTAAGTCTCTTTCTGAACACTGAATCAGCGTCAATATCTATTGAGGCGAAATCCTCTTTGAAACCGTCCATCCTTGAGATTAAATTGCCATCCTCGTCATAAACTGTGGAAAAACCATCAAACACCAGTTCATCCTGGCCACCTACAAGGTTACAGTTAACCAGGATAACAGACTCATCACCTGCCCTCGTACTGAACATATTTTCCCTGAAGTCCTGTTTTCCGGCATGGAAGGGTGAAGCACTTATATTTATTATAACTTCGGCGTTCATGGCCGATGACTGATAATGCAGAGGCCCCGTCGGATACCATATATCTTCGCATATGTTAACGCCTATGCGTACATCCCTGTATAAATATACAGGAAGACAAACGCCGGGTGAAAAATAACGCTGCTCGTCAAAAACACCATAATTCGGAAGGTATATTTTGTTGTATATGTCAGCCAGACGGCCATTGTAAACAATACCGGCAGAATTGAAAATATTTCCGCTAGCCGTATCCCTGAATATATAACCTGCAATGATCAGTATCTTTTTATTTTTTGAAAAATCTGCAAGCGAATCCATAGCCTTTATTGAATTGTCTATAAATTGGGGTTTAAATACCAGGTCTTCCGGGGGGTAACCAGTGACGGCAAGTTCCGGGAAAACTGCTATATCCGATTTTTCATCAAGGGCCCTTTTTATGCCCTCTTTAATTTTAAGTATATTTCCTTTTATATCGCCGACTGTAAAATTAAACTGGCATATTGATATTCTTAAGGATCTCATATTCAGCCCTTATATAATATGCCCGTAAGACCGTACAATGCTTTTTAATAGTTTATATATATATTTCCAGCTGCCTTTTGTTACAAGGTAACGCGGCAGCCTGTAAGGGTCAGGGTTTGTTTTTAGCGGGATCTTTATCGGTCCCGGTTTAATTGTGAATGCGTATGAATATCCCGCTTTTTTCATATTATCTATTGTTATATCGGAGCATACGCCAAACGGATAAGCGAATATGCTGATATTAGTTTTTAGATTCTGAGACAGAACATCTTTCGGTTTATAGATCTCGCGCATAAAAGATATAGAGTCGCTTTCATACAGTTTTTTATCGATAAAGAGGTGGTAATAACCATGTGCCCCGATAACTGCCCCTTCGTTTTCGTATTCCCTTAGATCGGAATAGTTAAGCGCGTAATGCATACGGCTTATAATAGCCGGATAGATAAAAAGTACAGGCTCGATCCCGTTAATTTGAAGAATATTTTGATAAACCGAACGTACCGACCGATTGCCATCATCAACAGTGATCAGGATATTCGTATTGCCTGTCAGCGAATTCGAAAGCATATCCCTGAAGCTTACAAATCTGTAGCCGAGCTTTTTTATACTTGCTATTTGATTGCTGAATACCTTCGGTGAAAAATCAAACTGATCCCAGGGCAGTCCGATAAATGTGTGGTAACATAAAGCTATTGTTTTACCATCAGAATAGACAATCTGTCTTAAATCCACTAACAATATGAACAGCAGAATGAAAAATTTCATAAAATGCCTCACTGATTAGTATATTTTTGTCGGTAATTTGCATATTTAACTTGAACTTATTTATTAATAAGGATGCATTGGGGAATTAATTGAATTTTTAATTTAAATTTTATATAATTGTCCGAAAAGTGCAGATCAAGGGATGCTATAATGGAAGAAAACGGGATCACGGACACATCAGTTTTAGAAGACGCTTATATTTCTGCTGTCAGATTTATTAAATACAGGCCCAGAAGCATCCTGGAAGTCAGGAAAAGGATGAAACTGAAGGGTTATTCTCGCCGGATTGGCGAAATAACAATAAAAAGGCTTCTTGATGAAGGTATTCTTGATGATACTGCCTTCGCGCGTATGTGGGCTCTGGAAAGAGCGGAAGCTGGAAACTTCGGACCGCTAAGGATCAAAAATGAACTTGTGAAGAAGGGTATAGATCACCAGCTAATAACAGCCATTCTTGAAGAGCTTTCCGATGATGAAAATACGCTGGAGAGGGCTGTAAAACTGCTTACAAAGAAATACAGGGACCTGAAATTAAAGGATGATAGATCTCTTATATTATTTCTAATAAGGGGCGGGTATAACTATTCACAGGCCCGGGAAGCGGTGAAAAGGGCCTTAAAAAAAGAAAATGATTGATATTTACATGAAACGCTCAAATCTGTCTTTTTTTGCTTTGCATACAGGGCAGATTTCGGGGGGATTTTCACGGGCGCATAGATAGCCGCAAACCCTGCATCTCCATACCGGGTATGGAAGTTTACCGCTTATATTTCCTTCCGGCAGCTTTCTGTTCTGAAGTCTTAGGCTTTCCTCCGGCCTTCTTTCGGGGATGGAAGAGGCTTTTTTGCGGCCCTCCTTTATATCAGTAGAAACATAAAGGGCGCAATAACAGGTTCCGTAATCCTGAAGATCAGGGTCACGGTAATCGCAGGGGCAGATAATATCAAGGTCTTTCATCCTGTCACCTGATGCAAGACGGCATGGACATGCCCAGTAGCCATATCTATTTTCGTTAATTAGAAGGCTCTTTACAAGTTCCCTTGTAAATTCGGTATCGGGATTTAAATGATAACCCCCGCTTTCAGCTTCACTGTCAAGCTTCTTATAAAGGGTATCTATTGCGTCAGGCATTATTTCAGTGCCTCTCTGATTTTTTCCTCTTCATAACCTACTATGCAATCCTTATTGTTAATTACAAGGGTCGGATAAGAACAGCTGGGGTTCCAGCTCTTAAGTTCACCAACATATTTTTCCTTTATATCCTCATCAAGCTGGTCCATGTCAATATATGAATAATCGACTCCAAGCTCCTGCAGCAATTTCTTGGTTTTTTTACACCAGACACAGGTGCTTAAGGCGAACATCGTTACTTTTCCCTTGTCTTTTCCCTCAATATGCTGAAAATCATTCATAAAATAACTCCAATCCAAAATAAGCATTGAACAATTATAATAATAATATTAAAAAATGACAATACTGAGATTAATAAGGTTCGATTAACTTGCTTTAATCATATCAGCAGTTAAAATATTATGCTTAAATTTTTTATCAGAGGGATAAGAAGTTGGGAATAGGGCATGCCCTGAAGGAATTTTTTAATAAAATAAAAGCTTTTTCCGACAGGATAAATCTTCTGCATGATAGTTTCGAGATAGGCATTCTGCTTAAAGGGATCAACGGGATGCTTGAGATTGTCGGAGGCGGCTTTCTCATTTTTTTGACACCGGGAAGGATGAGAAACTTTACAAATTTTCTTATTGAACATGGGGTTTCGGAGGATCCAAAAGACCGGATTGCCGCTTATATTCTCCGGATGTGCAGGGACTTTTCAGTCCATACTCAGTATTTTGCAATTTATTATCTGCTCTCTCATGGCATTATAAAAGTTATCCTTGTATATCTTCTCTGGAGGAGGAGGCTCTGGGCATATCCACTCGCCGTAGTGGTGCTTTTTGGTTTTGTTGTAACTCAGGTATACATGTTCAGCTATAGACCATCATTCTGGGTAGGGGCACTTACGATCCTTGATGTACTTCTCATTTTTCTTACTCTTAATGAATACAACAGTATTAAAAAATCCATAAAAACTTACTCCGGAGAAGGGAAAAAACAGTGGAGATAAAATTACTTGAATTTATGCAGATGACCGCCAGGGCATATTTTCAATACACTGAAAAACAATCGATTAAATAGGCTCTGTAAAACCGGAAACCTTGAATAAATTTTGAAACTCAGTTAATATATTGGATTAAAAACGATTCCTTGTGAAGGAGCATGTATGAACTTTGTATCTGTCATCAAGGATGCTTTCATAAACGATCTGGCTGTTGATCTGGGCACTTCCAATACTCTTATATATGTAAAGGGACAGGGAATAGTCTTAACTGAGCCCTCTGTTGTGGCGATACAGACCGGGACAGGCAAAGTTATGGCTGTCGGAAAAGAAGCTAAGGATATGCTTGGCAAGACCCCCGGAGATATTGTAGCTATAAGGCCAATGAGGGAGGGAGTTATTGCGGATTTTGAAGTTGTCGGTAAGATGATGAAGTATTTCATATCTAAGAGCCAGACACGCAGAAAGCTTGCCCATCCGAGGGTGGTCATAGGAGTACCGTCGGGAGTTACTGAAGTGGAAAGAAGGGCTGTAAGGGAAGCTGCTGAACAGGCCGGAGCCACTAAAATATACCTTATCGAGGCGCCCAAGGCCGCCGCGCTTGGAGCGAATATTCCGATCGACGAACCGGCGGGACATATGGTGATTGATGTAGGAGGTGGAACGACCGAAGTGGCTGTGCTTTCACTCGGCGGAATAGTAATAAGCAATTCAATAAGGGTGGGGGGTGATAAATTTGATGAAGCTATTATGTCCCACCTGAAAAAGTACCATAACCTGATCGTAGGTGAGAAGACCGCTGAAGAATTAAAAATAAAAATAGGCAGTGCTTACCCCCTGAAAACAGTGGAAACAATGGAGATAAAAGGAAGAGATGCCATAAGCGGTCTGCCGAGAATCCTGAAAATCGACAGCGTTGAAGTAAGAGAAGCCCTTCAGGAAACTGTAAATAAAGTTCTGGACGCTGTGAGGCAGACACTGGACCAAACCCCTCCTGAGCTTTCATCCGATATTATTGAAAGGGGAGTTGTCATGGCCGGCGGGGGATCCCTGCTGAGAGGCCTTCCGAAGTTTATCTCGAAAAATACAGGCGTACCAGTTTTTCTTTCTGAAAATCCGCTTACGTGCGATGTACTTGGAGCGGGTAAATATCTTGAAAATATAAAAAAATACGAGAACCAGTATTTCGGATAGGATTACAGGTTAGCCGATGCAGAATCTGTATTTTTATAGAAACAAATCTTTTATTACTTTAATCCTCCTGCTATCTATTTCTGTTACCCTTATGTTTTTCAACGTTAAATTAAACTTTCTTGACCTCAGGGCCGTTTTATTTTTCCTTACCTATCCGGTGCAGTATACTGTGACTTCGATAGGGGAATTTTTCTCCGACTCGGTCTCCGGGATTTCAAAAATCAGGGAGCTTGAGGAAGAACTCAGGCTTACCAAGGAAAGTCTTGATAAATATAAAAAGACCCTGCTCCCCTATTCCCAGATCCAGAAGGAAAATGAGGAATATAAGAAGATTTTAGGCATAAAATCTCATATCGCTTATAATACTGTTTATTCGAGGATCGTTTTCAGGGATCCGGGTCTTACCGGTGACTATTTTATAATTGACAAGGGCGCATTTGACGGGATAAAACCTGATATGCCTGTTGTCTCCTATAATGACAGCGGTGATATCTTTCTTATTGGAAAAACTACAGAGGTTAACGTCTCAGCTGCGAAGGTCAGGCTCCTGACGGCTGCAGATTCCCATATCGGGATCGAGCTTAAATTCAGCGGGTATGTAGGTGTTCTCAGAGGGAATGGTTCATGGAACCAGAACTGCGTAGCAGAGTATATTCCAGTCGAAGCTGATACCTTTGTCGGCGAGGAAGTAATAACTTCAGGAGAAAGTGATATATTCCCGCCGGGCCTTCTGATAGGGAAAATCGTGGGAATAGGAAAACCGACGGCAGAAGATTTTTTCAAGAAATTATATGTAAGGCCCCAATTCGATTTTTCAAGAACCAAAGATGTATTTATTATGGAGTGGAAGCCCAATTCAGATGTCGGATCACTTATTGAAAGAGCCGGTGAATGAAATATGAAAAAAAATTTTAAAATATACCTGCTTTTCGGTGCAGTTATAGCAGTCCTCCTTTCAATACAGATGACAGGCATTATTTCATTATTTAAAATTAATCCGGACCTTCTGATGATACTCTGCATTCTTCACAGCATAAATAAAGGGGAACAAAAGGGGGAGATTTTCGGTTTCGGAGTGGGTCTGTTCGAGGATATTTTCAGCGGCGAAGTTTTCGGCTTTAATGCCTTTATCCTCACTTTCATATGCTGGTTTACAAGCATTTACAGGAAATTCATATTTGTTGCGGATATTGTGGCATATTTGATATATGTGGCAATAGCGACTATACTTAAGTATATTCTTTTTGTTATTTTAAGCGTGATTTTCAAGGCGAACTGGATCATGGACTGGATGCTTCTTTTAAACATGGGGGGTGAGATCGTTTATAATATCCTTATCGGCATGCTGTTTTTCTATATCTCGCCGATCCTCTATAAAAAAGAAGAGTTTACATTTTAATGCGCCCATAGCTCAGCTGGATAGAGCGTCAGCCTCCGGAGCTGAAAGCCAGAGGTTCAATTCCTCTTGGGCGCGTTTTATATATTTAATATTAAGAATATAGAATTGCTGGCCACTGCGGGGGGCCTTGACTGCGCCCTTGCTGCTGTAAATTGCTCAACGGATTCAGTCTATATGGGTCGGAGGCGGAGAAAATGAAAATTCCCGGTGAATTCGAAATCATAGATAAGATCAGGCATGCTTTCCTTCCTTCAGACAGGAACGTAACTGGCATCGGCGACGACTCTGCAGTTATATGGAAAACGGGGCAGGAGAAGATGCTTATTACAACTGACTCTCTTGTTGAGGAAGTTCACTTCCTGAAGGACCGCACAGATTTTTTCGATCTGGGATATAAGTCCATTGCGGTGAATATGAGTGATATAGCCGCTATGGGCGGTGTCCCGGCTTATGCCCTCCTTACTCTCGGGGTTAACGGTAATATGGCTGAAAACGATCTGGACTCTTTTATAAATGGCGTGAAAACCATAAGAGACAAACAGCCTTTTGAATTAATAGGCGGTGATGTTGTAAGGTCACCATGCCTGTTTACATCAGTTACCATGATTGGTTATACAGGGACGGAGCCTTTTCTCCGCAGCAGCGCCTTGCCAGGGGATTATATTTATATAACCGGATATATTGGCGACAGCTCCCTGGGACTTTCACTTTTAAAAGGCGGCATAAAACAGCCTGTACTGGATGAAGATTATTTTATTAACAGGCATTTCAGGCCTGACATCAGGGTGGGTTTAATGCAGTACCTGAAAAAAAGGTACGAGATCAATGCAGCTATCGATGTAAGCGACGGCCTTTTGTCTGATCTTTCCCATATTGCAGATGAAAGCGGGATGGGGTTCAGAATTGAAGTAGAAAGACTTCCTTTATCTGTAAATAAGATAGGACCTTCATTTGATAAAGACAGGAATTATTTTTATGATTTCGCCTTGAGCGGGGGGGAGGATTATGAAGTTCTTTTTACATCTCAGGATATTATCGATGCCGGGAATGTTTTCAGTTATACAGGTACAAAGATAACAAATATAGGCAGGATAGAAAAAAACAGCAGGGAAGTTTCTTTCATGGGCACAAAATTGGAGTGGGAGGGGTTAAAAAAGGGATATACTCATTTTTAGTATAGACTGAGTAATGTAATATGTCAGAATTCTGCATATAAAGGGAGAAAAAGAGCTGAGATCTATGAAAAGTGCATGCTGTTTTACAAAAGAAGAAGGGAAGAAAGTCCGCTGCAACCTTTGTCCTCACAACTGCCTGATCAGCGAGGAAAAGTCCGGCATCTGCGGAGCCAGAAAAAATATAGGGGGCCTCCTTTACTCTTTGAATTATGGAGTAATATCCGGATTATCGTTTGATCCGATTGAAAAAAAACCATTATACCACTATTATCCATCCAGCGAGATTCTTTCGATAGGAACAATCGGGTGCAATCTTCACTGCCCCTTTTGTCAGAACTACCATATTTCCAGGTATTTCGACAATCCTGACAAGGATATAACCCAAAGCTCGACCCCGAAAGACATTCTCTCCATACTTGAGAATAGACCGAGAATTTTAAGCCGGCCCCTTTTTGGAGGGGCAGCCTATACCTATTCAGAACCTCTTGTCTGGATCGAGTTTGTTAAGGAAACTGCCATACTGATGAAAGAGAAGGGCTATAAGAATATCCTGGTCACTAACGGTTACATCAATAAAAGTCCTCTTGCAGAACTGCTTCCTTTAATCGATGCGGCTAACATAGACCTGAAGGCATTTACCGATTCAAATTACAGAAAATTAGGCGGCACTCTGCAGCCTGTTCTGGATTCTATAATTGATTTTAAAAATGCCGGCGTGCATATTGAACTTACAACACTGGTCGTAACCGGCTTTAATGATAATCTCGAAGAACTCATGGGTATTATCAAATGGATATCTGATGTAGACAAGTCGATCCCCTTTCATCTATCGAGGTATTTTCCCCAGTACCATTACACTGAAAAAGCCACGGATATAAGATTTATTGAAGAAGTGAAGAGATCAGCCGGTGAATATTTAGATTATGTTTATACGGGAAATATGGAAGGGGACAGCAACAGCTACTGTCCTTCATGTAAAACCATCCTTGTTGAGAGAAAAGGCTACATGACATCTATTACCGGGATAAGCGGGGGGAAATGTTCCGGTTGCGGCAGAAAGGCAGATTTCAAATTATGACAATCATCGGTAAAGCAAAAAACGGTTCTCCTACCATAATTAAAGACGGCTATTACCTGATCAGCTCATACAATCCTGAAAATGAAATAGACCGCTTCGTGGAAAGCCAGGGGGATGTCAACGGGCAGTTTTTTATTCTCTTCGGAAGTGCGCTCGGCTACATGGTAAATGCACTTGTCAAAAAGGGTGTAAATAATAATGACATCTTAGTGTATGAACCGGACCCTGTGTGCAGCGAATTTATGGCGGATAAATTAAAGGATTATATTCTGCTTGACAGGGGATTAACTGATTACGGACTTTTTGAAAGGATGCTTTCCGAACGAAAAAAGCCAAGGGTACTTGCGTTGGAGTCTTTCAGGAAATTATATCCTGATGATTATTCGGAATTCAGCGTGAGGCTGTCAAGGGCTGTGGGAATAGCAGCTGAGAACATCAAGGTCAGTTCATATTTTTCCAAAGTATGGTTCATCAACTTCATAAGGAACCTGGCTTTTTTTATGGATAATGAAAACTGCTCCTGCCTTCAGGATATCAGGGGTAAAATACAGACAGATGTCCTTATCTGTGCAGCCGGACCTTCCCTCAACAGATCGCTGGACGAAATAAGGGATAATATGGACAACCTGATATTAATTTCTGTTCTGCCGGCAGCAGTGACGCTGATGGAAAGCGGAATAAGACCGGATTTTGTCATAGTGAGCGACGGCGGGGTTTATAACAAAATTCTCGGATCCGGTTTGCCGCCTGATATACCGGTGCTTGCGAGTATTTACAGCAGCAGCTCCCTGTTATCCCCTCTTGGCAATTCAAAGCTTTTCTATGACCTGGAATACAGCCTTGAGAATATGGAATTTTCCCTTAAATACCCTTCGGTTGCCATTGATGCAGGCGTTCTGGCAAATATGATCTCATCGGGATCCGTCATTTTTGCAGGACTTGACCTGGCATATTCAAAAAGATCCGGCAGCCACAGCAGTGGAAATCTTTTCCGTGAAATGGAAAGAAGCGCTTCGGACAGGCTGAGAACGTTTCATACAAAAAATACATCGTTCCTTGCGAGACGGGATATTAAGGCCTTACTTGATGATAATAATGAGTATTTCTCTAATGATCAGCTGCTGCTGATAAAGGAGACCGCTGTTAAGATGTTCGCAGGAAATTCTTTTGTATCAGGCGGCGCCGATTTTCCCGGTATGACGGCTTATGACAGCTTTAAAAACATTGAATTGAGTAAAATTGATAAAGAAATGAAAACCGAAAACAAAGCAGAAATTAAAAGCTGTTTTTCACGGGACAGTGGTGTTTTGGACAGGATAAAAATAACCGCAAGAAAAATCAGGGAGGAGCTGGAGTCAATTGACGCCGGATTTTGTTCCAGGGTATTCGTAAGGGAGTCTCTTATGAATATACCTCTCGAAGAAATATCACTATATTATGGACAAAAGTTAGATCGTTTATTTCACCAGATCTTTTCAACCTCGGCGCCCCGGTAGAAATATGTGAGGATATATTTATAGGAATACCCATGTCTGGACATGCCCAGAGCGTCCCACTGTCCCATGCCTACCCCATGACCATATCCCATTCCGCTTAAAAACAGGTTATCATTCGTTATTCTGACATTAGCCCTTGTACTTTTCATCAGTGCTGGTCCGATAAGTTCTCTTAATTCCTTCCCCGGGATCGGTTTCTTTAAGCCTGCCTCATCAGTAAACTCTGCTGTTTTTATTCTCTTTGATGAGGTCCTTTCAGTGACAATTACAGAAATGATCCTGTTCGTGATCCTTAGAAGGAGACCGGCTTTGTCGAGAGGTATCGTAGCTGTCCATTTGTCTTCCTTATAAACGGAAGAGTATGGGGATTCAACAGGAGTGAAATAGGGCTCGTAAAACCCGAAAACCTCCAGAGAAGATTCGGTCATCCCGCCGCTTGAGGCATGATAAAACGCCTGTATTATCTTTCCATCATATTTCAGAACCTCTCCATGTGTTGAATCAACTGCGAGAGAAGTTTCCTTGGTTTCCTTTTCCCTGCCGTAATAGGTCTGTGAGCGGGTGTCATTATAGATATCGAAAATCCTTCCCTTTTTTCTGGAACTTTCGACTTCATAGATGGCGAATGTCCTGGAAACTACAGCCTGTGACTTTAATGCCTCTATTTCCCATCCGTAAGGGACCTCTACCGGAAGGACGCCCTTCAGGTAGGATTCAATATCTATTGAGTTGATCAGTAAAATGCTCCTGTTGGATACGGCTATTAAGGCGCTTCCCGAGTATTTTTTCCCATCGAAAGCAAAACCGTCCTCAGTATATACCTCTACTATGGGGGTTTTAATCTCGACGCCGTTCAAAAAGATTTCTTCCCCTGAAATTTCAACGCTTATCCTGCCGTTCCCCTCTTCCTTTCGGGAATTGTAGGATAAAATATAATTACCTGAAGGCTTGATGAAAATGCTCTCACCCTGATACAGAAGAACCTTCACGACAGGGGAGGCGCCAGTAACGGGTTTTTGATAAAGAGAACAGGCAGAAATTATGAGAACACATATGAAGCAAATAATTAAATTCAAACCTGATTTAATGGTCATAATGCACCTCTAACATTTGTTTAAAATCTTCTGATATATTTCAATGGGAGATACATGGTAACAGAGCAATTACTTAACAACTGCCACTTTAAATTTCGGCAAAAAATATCTCAACTTTACCTGATGCCTTATAGTAATGTAAATAGGATTATTTTCACAGGGGAAAAGGGAGGAAAGTTGATAAGGTTCGCGCTTCTCCATATGATATCCGGTTTACAGCACCGCAAGAACGAAGAACTCGACCTGCTTGCGCAGTTTATCCTCGTCGGCATTATTGAAAAAAATATAATCCACATCCTGCCTGCGGGAAAGGGATTTATCCTGGGCCTTGAGGATACTGTTTATTCTTACTGTATCCCAGTTTCTGCTTTTTTTCAACCTGTCGCTGATCTTGCCATCCGGCGCTTCAACTGAAACTATATAATCGCATAATTCATCAAGCTTGATCTCAAAAAGCAGGGCCGCGTCGATGACTACAAGCATATTTGAAATGGAAGAAAGCATCTTTATGATCTTTTTTTTCATTTCGCTGTGAAGAATCGAATTGAGAGTTTTTAGCTTTTCAGGATCTGAAAATACTATATCTCCGAGTCGGACCCGGTCGATCTCTTTTTTTTTATTAAGAATAGTAGCGCCGAAAATCGAGACAACTCCAGGCATATTCTCATTCAAAGTATTATGACCGATTTTATCGACGTCTATCACGGTGAAGCCGTAATCATCATGAAAAATTTTAGCAACACTGGATTTTCCTGCGCCACTCCGGCCGATAACGCCTACTACAAAATGCTTTCGCGGCATAATACCTTCAATTGTTAAAATTTTAACGGCAGAATTCCCTTTGTATAATTTTTTTTATCTTTGAAATTCTTTTATTTTCATACAGCAGTTCGAAAATCCTGCTTACGACTTCAACACGGTGTATAAAATCGCAGGACTGGCAGTCCCAGATTTTTCTGTTCTTTTTATCCCTGATCCACTTGCCGCTTCCTATCCTGTTCCGGCATGGATAAAAAGGGCAGAAACAGAATGTGCAGTCCAGTATTGCTCCGCTTGGCATCATATGACATGGGAAATACTGACAATCTCTGAAAATACCATGACTTCTTGCGAAATCGAGCTGGCTTTTAAAACTTCTTCCTGCCCGCTTATTCATTACATCGCTCCTACCTGTACATTAAATATTATATGGGATTGTGCTGATTTTGACAATTTAAACCACCGGTATTAATTTTAAATATATAAAATAATCGAGTACAGGGAGGTTATATGCCCGGGACAAAAAAGAGCAGCATCTTCATTGAACGTGTATTTGTTGCGCCGAGAGAATATATATGGAAAATGTTTACGGACCCAAAACTTGTAAAAAGCTGGTGGGGACCTAAATTATTCACATCGCCTTCCTGCCGGATAGATTTCCGGGTGGGAGGGAAGTACCTTTTCTGCATGAGGTCTCCGGAAGGCAGGAATTACTGGAGCACGGGAGTTTACAGAAAAATAGTTCCAATGCAGAAGATCGTCTACTCAGATTCATTCGCTGATGAAAAAGGAAATATTGTTTCTCCTTCATATTATGACATGAGCGGGGATTTTCAGCCTGGAAGGACAGTTAGTTTGACCTTTGAAGAATCAGGGGAAGGTAAAACTTTATTTACACTGAGCCATTCAGGCATACCTGCGGGAAAAATGCGTGAAAATGCCCTGGCAGGCTGGAATGAGTCTCTCGACAAGTTAGAAGGCTGTCTGGGGGGGACAATTTTCACTGCTCCTTCTGGAAAGCAGGAAGTCATAGTAACAAGGGTATTTGATTCACCCCGCGATCGGGTATACAGGACCATAATCAATCCTGAAGTTAGGAATAAATGGTGGGGTCCTGTATATCTCAATACCAATGTTGAAAAAATGGAAGTCAGGCGCGGCGGCTTCTGGCGGATCGTACAGCATGATTCCGAGGGCAACGAATTCGCCTTCAGCGGATTTTATCACGCTGCAGACAGGCCTGAAAAGCTCGTATTCACAAGCGAATTCGAAGGAATGCCCGGGCATGTTGTTCTTGAAACCATTAAATTAGAGGAACTGCCAGGCGGAAAGACTAAAATGACCGACTTAACAGTATTCCAGTCTGTAGAAGACAGGGATACAATGCTCAAAGCAGATATGGAAAGAGGGGCAACGGACAGTATGGACCGTTTGGCAGAACTTTTGAAGAAGATCTCAAATTCAAACGGCAAGAGAGCAGACGCGGCGTAGAGCAAGTGTTGTTAACCTTTTTTCCAGTGTAAGAACAGAAGTGCTCTTTTTTATAATCTGTATAATTTTACCCAGCCTCCTTACTGGTTCAGATTCCTCTACTTTTTTTAATTCCCGGACATTTATAATTATAAAAAGCGGTGTAAGGTATTTTTAACCTGCGAAAGAGTAACTGATGATCATAACCATCTTACATTTCTTAATTCTCTTTTTATCCCTCTTTGATACCTGTATTTTGGGTAGCCAAGTATCAATGCGGCTACTACTTCCCTTCTGGCGGGCAGTTTAAACATCTCCCTTAGCTCTTTCTTTTTATTGATAGCCGGGGGGATAATGTCCATTATCGAACCGCCCAATCCCAGCGCATGCACGGCAAGCAGGCCGAAACTTGCCGCAATATTTATATCTTTCTGAATGTCTTCTCCATTAGGATCCGCAAGGAAGAGGATCATGGCAGGGGCGTCCCTTGTAATCGTATTTTCAGAGCCGTCCTTCAAGGAAGGCAGTCTTTTAATCATCAATGGTATTAGATGCTTTTTAATTGTGATAAAACTCTTTTTGCCGGCCTCCTTTTTTATGAACATTCTGGCAACCGGATTGGTCATAGCTTTAACCAGGAAATCGTACAGGTCAATCATATAGGGCAGAGCCTTTTTTATGAGATTTTTATCATGCACAATAATAAGTTCGGTTTTGACAGGGGGAAATCCTGGAGGTGCAAAAGATATCGCTTTGACGATTTTTTCCAGCACAGCCCTCTCAACAGGCCTATCAGTAAAATTTCTGACAGCCCTCCTTGAGGAGATCAGGTTAAAAAAAGGCTCCTCAAGTGACACTGTTTTCGGCAGATCAAAAAAATCTTCAGAATATGACAATCCATGGATAAAGACTGACTTTACGGGACATACGGCCATGCATTGCCCGCATTTAAAGCATAAATCGATCCTGTCCGGACGGAAAATCATATCGTTATCCCCGTTTTTTATAATGATTTTGTTCGGGCAAACCTCTGCGCATATATCGCACCTGTTGCAGATTTCGTGATCGAAATAACTTGAATCCATATGATTACCCTTTTCCATTTTTTAAAACAAAATCGCAGGCGGCAGATTTTAGCATTAATTAAAACTGATTGTCAAAAAACGTCACTGAGTATAGAAAATTCATATTTTCAAATAATTTTGACAATCTTTATTTTGGTATGTTAAAATTGGGACTTCAGAAAAAAATCGGCACCTATTCGCTGGGGGGAGGCTTTATGGGCCGTATAGTCAGCATAATAAAAATATTTTTAATAATAGCAGGTATATCATCAATCTTCGGCTGCAGCGGTTACCTCTCATATAATACGGATAATTTATCACAATATGATGATGTGAGCCTCATGATGGAGGGCGGGGGGTATCTCAGTTCCAGCGCTGCGAACGATATAACGCCCTTTTTATTCAGGGACAAGAACACGGGAAACGCATATCTCTTTTTCGCCTCCGACAGGGGGTCTGCGACCGGCGCCTATTCCATTTATTATGCCCAGATGGATTCTTCGGGCAAATTCTACAATCTCAACAAGATGAATTCGGGTATAAACCAGCCGGGAACAACAAACTATTCGCCTGTCTTGTTTCAGTCAGGCGGGAATAATTATATCACTTATGTATCATATGTAAATAGTACTACAGTAAATGTTAAAACTTATGGAATAAATCAGTCTTTTATTACAAACTCCAGTATAACTTTTCCAACATCTAGTATAACCGATTTTACTCAAATAAGCGTATTTACCGCTGCTGACGGAACAGTCTATTTCATCGGTGTTGAAGGAACTGATATTAACGGAGAGAAGAACATTTGGGAATATTATTTAAGTACTTCAACGGGATTTTGGGTATCTACAAATAATATTACCTTATCAATATTTCTTTATTCTTCGGCCGGGTTCCAGACTACTTCAGGATCGGCACAGAACTTATATATACTATATGACACTATCTCAGGGTCAAAGCACCAGCTTTTGGGGTTGGTTTATGTTATAAATGGTGCGACCACAAACCAGACTCAGTTCCCGATTCCTTCGTACTCGTCTTCAGCGAACGACGCCGATCCATGTATAGACATCGCAGGGGGGTATAAGGTCTACTTCTCTTCTGACAGGTACGGCAATGGATATTATAACCTGTACAGGTACAACGTGCAGACCTTCGATAAGCAGGTGCCTTCCTCCTTACGATCCGGCTTTTAAGCAAAAAGGGGTATTTTATGAGATTTATAGCAGTCATATTGCTGATAGTCCTGACCGCCGCGGGCATTTATTCGCTTTCGAACGAAGACATGAGGGTAATCCTTGACAAAAAGACGGCAAGTATCGGCGACGCTCTGTATGTCATATATTCGATCGACAATCCAGACGCGGTGATGGCGGACTTATACGGCATAACCAACAAGAGGATCAGCGCCATGGATAAGGGGGCGGTCCTTGACGCCGGTACACTGGCAGTAATAGCTATTGAACTCGGTAAAGCGAGGGGAGGGTTTTATTATTTTCTGACGGGCCTCTCAAGATATGCGGCACAGAGCCTTATTTATGATGGGATATACCCTGAGAGCTTTGCATGGAATCGGAGCTTATCCGGTTCTGAGCTGATCGAGCTTGCGCAGGTTATAAAGGTCCATATATAAAGGGGAAGATGTAATGAAGTATGCGTTTATAATATTAGCTGCAGTTTTTGTCTTCGGACTTTCATACGGCGGGATGGTAACTGAGATCTCTGGGAAGGTGGACATACTCAGCGGAGATAAGTGGCAGAAAGCCGTCCTGGCAATGGAAGTTAAGACAGGCGACAGGATTATGACTGGTATGAATTCAAGCATCAGGGTTGAAACTGAGGGCGGCTTTTTTGAAGTAAAAGAGCTGTCCATGGTAACCTTCAGTGAGGCCAGGACTTCAAGTTCTCATAACCAGAAACTGACTCTGGATACGGGAAAGGTTAGGGTACGATTCTCGAAGATCATCGGGGTACAGTCTAGCTTCAAGGTTCAAACGCCCCGCGGAACAGCATCCGTACTCGGAACGGAGGAGGAGGTAGGTTATTCTTCGTTAAACGGCATGTCTGTATATGTTATTGACGGGCAAGTTGTGGCAGCAAACAACAACGGGAACAGCCTGGGTATAGACCGTGGGGGTCATGGAGGAGTATCTGCAAAATTCATGTTATACGGTAATTTCGACTATATTTACTCCGAATCCGGCGGGAATGCTCCATTCGGAGATAACGATACAGAGAATAACACAATTAAATACGGTCTCAGATTTTACTTAAACAGATTATTTTATTTCCAGCCGATACCTGAACCTGAAAGACTGTGATCCCGGAGAAGTTGATGAAGATAATAATACTGTTAATTTTAATGACCGCAATGGGTTCTGTACCCTTATATTCATTATATTATGATTTCACGCTTGAGGACCTGCCCATGATGGTTCTGGCTACCGATGTTTCAAACAATTCTTTTTACAGCTTTTATAACCTGGCAAATGCCGGGGTGAAGATATATGCCGAAGACCAGGCCTATTTAAAATTCAGGCTGAAAGACGCTTATTTCGATCTTTATCATACTAACAGCCTTTACGTCGACAGGCTCAGCCTGACCTACAGCAGTGCTGATGTAAGCCTGCTGGCAGGCAGGGATTACTATTTTGAGGGGGACGGAATACTGATAGGAAATCTCGCGGACGGGTTTAAGGCCAGCCTGAACTTTCTGGGTATGTCGGAGAGGTTCTATTTATACTATTCGGGGTTTTTACCTGTTGAAATTAACCAGTTCGACATGACTGCTTCTGATCTGCTGCTGACAAACGGTCCGAACAGGCTTTTCGGGGGCCTTATCCTTGAAAAGGACGGGCTCGGCGTGGAATCCATCGGCGCGACTGTGCTGTATTCCCAGGATATGTCGAGCAACAACAGCTATGATCCGCTGTATGTCGGGCTTAATGCGAAAACCTCCATAACAGCAAACCTTGTATCATCATGCAACATACTTGGAGAATTCGGGAACCTTTCTCCAACGAATTCTATCCAGGCTTTCGGAGGGGATATCGGGTTTTATTATCTTGCGGGAAGCGATGTAAAATATGGTTTTATTCTGAAATTTTCCGCTGCGACTGGCAACAACAATACCAATACCAATTCGGGACAGACTTACGGCCAGTTCAATACCTTCGGACAATACGATACGGGAGTTGTGTTAACGCCGATGTTCGCAAATTTAGTCATGGCTCAGGCCGGAGCCGTCCTGAAAGCCTTTAAAGATCATATGACTATTAACGCAAATTATTACTTCCTATCGAGAATGACAACTAACGACTCGGTTAACGGTTTTTATGACGGCAGCGGTTATTCAATCGGGGATGAAATATCCGGGCGGATTCTTTACGATATCGATCCTGATTTTACAATTTTTATAATGGGGGGATATTTTATCAAGGGAAATGCTTTCTCAAACGAGATCCCCAAGTATGTTATTATAGGCGGAGTAAGCATAAGGATATAGGTGGTATAATATTGAATAAAAAGAACTATATTGAGATCCCCTTCATTCTTTTAAGCGTAATTATCGGGCTGGCTGTGTCTTTGAGTGGCGGCGGCAGGGTTCTTAATAATAAATTATATGATATCTTATTCACCTTAAAACCGAAGATAGCGGAGTGGGATAAGATCTTATATGTTGATATTGACGATCCTACCTTGGATGCTTTAGAAACTTGGCCGATATCAAGGTATAAATTCGCTCAGGGAATTTCAGCACTTAAGGATCTCGGGGCTGCCAGGATCATTCTGGATATTGACTATTTCAACAATGCCCCCCGTGAACTAAACAAGGAAACCTATGAAGATATTAAGGATGACACTCGTTCATATCCCCTGCAGGATGTCCTGACAAACCTGGTCGTCAATCCTGACAGGGAACTCGCGAGAGCCTTTGCCGCAGAGCCTTTGAACGTCTATCTATCCTGCAGAGGGATCAATGAGACTCTTAAAACGAGGACCGATATCAGTGCAGATACTAATAAAGAGCTTGAAATTATTGACACCTTTTTTATACCGCTCAAAGATCCTCGACTAACAAACTTCCTGACCACGGATAATTACATGGAGAGCCCGGTCTTTCCGCTATATATAGGGGCAAAGGGCATCGGCTCTACAATTGCACCGCCCGATGAGGATGGAACTTTAAGGAGAATAGCTCTGTTCACAATTTACAGGGGTTACCTTGTGCCGCAGCTGACTATGCCTGCTGTTATGGACGAAGTTGGTATTGACAGGGATAAGGTAGAGATCAAACCGGGCCAATATATAAAAATGACTACGAAGGAAGATAAGACCGTAACAGTCCCCATTGATGAACACGGCAGGATGTATTTGAACTGGACAAGAAAATTTGAAGATGCGTTCGGACCTCATATTTCTTTCTATCTTTTTGTCGAGTACAATAATCTGAAAAGGGAGCTTGAAGCCCAGCTTCCGCTTCTTAACAGCAATAAAGTCTCGGAGGCCGACAGGGAAACCATCAAAAATTACCAGAAGGTCTTCGAAGACCTGGCTAAGAAGCTTTCAGTAGTGAAAGGAAGGATAGTAATAGCCGGTCTGACGGCTGAAGCGAGCACCGACAGGGGTATGATCACCATAGACCCCAATGCACCCAGGGTCTATCTGGAGGGCACCATCATCAATATGTTTCATCAGGAGAAGTTTCTGACACAGCTTCCGTTCTTATGGAATCTTTTTATCTCCATTTTTTTAGTAACCGTCATTTATTTTTTCAGTATCAGGATAACATCCGCTTTAAGGGAGTCAATAACAGCAGCTTCTGCACTGGTCGGGGTATTGATACTTGAGTATCTCTTCCTGTCGTTCTTCGGTATCATCTTCAATTATATAATGGTCCTGACAAGTTTTGTATGCGGGATAGTCCTTTTCACTGCATATAAGTTCATATCGTATGACAGGCAGAGAAATTTCATAAAAAAGGCCTTTATGTATTATCTTTCGCCTGAGGTCGTAAAACAGGTTATAGATAATCCTGACCTGTTGAAACTCGGCGGCGAGAGAAGGGAGATTACCGCATATTTTTCGGATGTGGCCGGGTTTACAAGCATCTCAGAGAAACTAAGCCCTGAGGAGGTTGTTACGCTCTTAAACAAATACCTGACAGCCATGACGGATATTATTCTTGCAAATGACGGAACTGTAGATAAATATGAGGGTGATGCTATAATCGCATTCTTCGGGGCTCCAATCCCCCATCATGACCACGCCCTGAAATGCTGCAATGCTGCGGTGGATATGCAGAATGCGCTTGAAATGCTGAGGAAAGAATGGATTGAGGAGGGATACCCGCCTGTTTATGCAAGGATGGGGTTAAATACCGGTCCTGCCATTATCGGAAATATGGGCTCCCAGCAGCGTATGGACTACACGATGATGGGGGATACAGTAAATACTGCTTCCCGCTTCGAGGGTGCCAATAAAACATATGGAACTAATATAATGATCTCCGAAGTCACATATAATCAGATCGGCGACAGGTTTGTGGTGAGAAAACTTGATCTTATACGGGTTGTCGGTAAAGTAACCCCGACTGATGTTTATGAGCTTGTAGGAAGAACAGGGGAAGTTTCTGAAGAGAAACTCTTTATAATAGATGAATATCATAAGGCCTTGCAGGAATACAGGAGTAAGAAATGGAAAGATGCAGCTGAAATGTTCTGCAATATAATGAATAAATACGGAGATCCTCCCTCAAAAACATATTATGAAAGGTGCATCAGATATATGAAGAACCCTCCACCGGCTGATTGGGATGGTGTCTTCGTTCTCAGCCAGAAGTGACGGATTTAAATTGATTTTATTTTAAAACAATTGTATATTATTCGAAAGCTGTTACGAACTTATCGGATTATTTCGGAGATTTATTGGAATGATGGTATAATATTAAAGTGGAGGTGCCGCATGAAGGCTTTGCATGTTACAGCCGGAATGGCCGCCTTTTTCCTGATCCTGTTCTGCGTTGCACAAAGAATAGATGCAGCTGATCAGAAGGTTACGGTAATTAAAACATCGGCTCCATCGATGCCAGATTGGGTCCTTAAAAAAAAGAAATCACCGGAATATGTGTACTTTGTAGGAATGAGTTCGAAATCTCCGGACATGAAATCAGCTAAAAAAGAAGCAATCGACGATGCAGCATCACAGCTTATTGAATATATCGGGTTCCGAGCCACAGCAAGGTTTAAGAGTACCAAGGAAATGGCTGATTCTGATAATGTCTCGAGCTTCAGCCAGAATATAGAACAAACCCTTGAGGGTAAGGGAAGTGCCAACGTCAATATAGACCTTGAGGATTTTTATTACGAGCAGTATTCGGATAATACGATAACCATGTACTGCCTGATAAAATTCCCTCAGGACTGGGTAGAAAAAGAGAGGGCTAGACTTCAGAAACTTGTAAGCGATCAGCACAGACAGGCTGAAGAGTACCTTAACGAATCAAGTGAAGAGCTGAAAAACGGGAACCTTTCAAGAGCACTGGACCTTTCATTAAGCGCACTTATCGTGAGTGAAAAAGCAGCTGAAAACTCTGATTTATATGATCAGGCGAAGAATACAATACTGCTTGAATTATCGAGCCTATCAGTTACACTCGAAGGAACACCGAAATACGCCTACAGGGAAGGCGGAAGCGATCCGATCAGGATCAGGGCCATTTCATCGAAAACATCAGGAAGTGTTCCCGGACTCATGATCGATATCAACGAGCAGAACACAAATGCCTTATTAGCTTCAAAAAAGGGCAATACTACGGATGAGAAGGGTGAAGTTGAGTACAGCGTAGATAAGATTGTCAATAATTCGGCGGATAAACTTCTGATATATTCTTCTTTATCCCTGGCAAAATTCGGGGTGATTAAAAACTTCGATCCTGATTTTTACTCCAGGCTTTTGGAAATCCAGGATAAACAGGCTCTCAGGTTCAGCCTCTCTCCTGTTAAAAGGGATAAGGTGATAACCACTGCCCTTGTTATTTTCGATATGTCGAAGGAGGGCAAGCAGGATGTTAAAAACGGTTTATCTCCCAAGTTTCAGGAAAGCGTTTCAGGAAAACTTGCTGATGCAGGTTACAATATAATTTCCGTGGAAGTACCTGCCTCCGTAATAAGTTCCGGACGCGAAGAGGGAAAGATCAGACAGGCCATTATCAATTATTTAAAGGCTAATTATCCCGGGGCAATAAGGTTACTGATAGGGATAAGGCAGATCAATTATCTTGGAGAGATCGGAAAGGATATCATTTTCAAGGATTATAACCTTAATGACAGCCAGCTTAAGTCTGTCGAAGTTAAATTTATACTATCTTTTATAAGCATGGAAACGGGTAAAACTGAAAAGGGGGTTACCCTGGAGGAAAGGGGAACAGGGCTGAATGTAAGTCAGGCCCTCGATATAGCAACAAAAAGGATTACTGACAAACTTAACGGGGAGCTGGATAATTTGTAGGGACAACATGCCATTATGACTAAAGGTTTTAGTATAAAAAATGTTATTACATGGTTCTTGTCAGCCGTTTTCATATATTTTATCTTAATGATCATTTTTCAAGCCGTGTTTTACAGCTATAAAAGTACTATTGAAAAAGAGCTTTCCGGGTATCTTAAAACCAGCCAGGTCAGAATAGGAAACGTTTTAAACATTCCTTTTATTTCCATAAGATTGAATGATATAGATGCTTTTTATGGAGACTGCTCCGTTTCTATTAAGAGTGCTGTGATTTATTATAATCCACTGAAATTATTCACCGGCAGCCCTGCAGCCTCGATCTATCATATAAAGAGCGGGAAAATAATCTTTCATGGGAATATTCAGAGCTTAAAGGAGCTTGAAACATCCAGTCTTACCGGTCAGGTATCGAATGTTCCGCTTGATCTGACAATATCAGGGGCTGAATTTGACATCAGCCTGGATTCACCGGCCGGGGTAGAATCTGATTTTAAAATAGACAGGTTTGATATCGCGATCAAGGATAATAATCTTGTTATTCTTGCAGACATGACTGCAAACATTCACTCCGGCTATTTAACGGGATACCTCATGACAGTTTTAAATCTGGATTTCAATTATTCCTTTTCTGAAATGAGGGGAGGTGGCAAACTCCTCTTCAAGGATGTCAATGCGGGTGGTGTTACAATCCTGAACAATGAAGAAGCTTTTTTCAGCATCAGTAATGGAATATCCTTCGATCTGGAGAGATCCTTTCCATCCAAAAAAGTAAAAGTTGAAAACGGTCTGGTTGTTTATACAGTTGAAAAAGATGTTAAACTCGATTATTCAAAGCAGGATGAGTATTATCTCTTCGAGCATATTTTTAACGGCGGTGATTTTCATATAAAACTTTCGTATTTTACAAACAATGACATAACGGGTTTTGAAGCAGCCTTAAATTCCAGAACAAACGGTGACAACTTTTTGGTTAAGATTATAAATGGTAATGGCAGGTGGAATATAACGGGTGGAATTAATTCGGAGAAATACGGTAACGGAAAAACACATCTGAATATCAGTCCGGGAAATATACTGCCGGCAGGATTTGCATACCTTGATAATTTTACAATAATTCCCGGCCTTCAAATCAGCGGTCAATACAGTCTGGAACCGGCTGGAAATAAATTGATAGTAACTGGAGATAAGGCCGAATTAAACGGCGGTCCTATCGGCAGTGTTTTTACAGAAGCGGAATTGATTAAGAGCGGCCTTTTGTTTTCATCCTCCAGTTCTCCATACAACGCTACAATGAATGGTTACTTCACAAACGGAAAATACGAATTTTTCGTATCCGTAACTGGAATTCCTGGTCTTGCTGTTGTCAGCAATATCGGTTTTGATCTTTTCGATGTCGGGGCGGGAAATTATTCTGGCTCTATGCATATATACCAGGATAATTCCAATAAATTCGCACTTTCAGCGCAGATTAATGGAGATAACACGGCGCAGAAAAAGGGAGGTATTAATTACACTTCCGCCAGCCTGATTTATTCATTCAGGCATTTAAGCTTCAGGAATATAAGATTGTCAAACTACGACCTGAATTTGAATTTTGACCTTGATTTTTCTATTACCAACGAAATTGATGAGGTGATATATTTAAACGGCCAGGCCTGTTACAGGAATATGTATAACCTGCCGATGACAGGAACGGTTCTGTATAACAATATAAACAGTACAGTGAATACAGAAATTTTTGTAGACCGCTTAATTAAAATCAGCGTAAAAAATGTTAATAACATAAGTGCCCTAGCGATTTCCGCTGTTCAGTATCCATTGAATCATCTTGGGCTTGCCGGGAATCTTTCTTTAGATTTTGGTGAAAATTTAGAAGATGATAAAATAACTTTTTTAAGTCTTAAATCAGTTTATAATTACAGGGACAGGTCGGTAATAGTGGATTTCAGCTCTGTAAAGGGTGATCCCTTTCTGACTGTTGACCATTTTCTTATTGACACAAAAGATGACAGATTGCTCGGGCACGGCAGGTTTTACCAGGAAGGCAAAGTGTTGCATGGACGGGTGGAATTCGATGAACGCGGCGTACTTGATTTCACTACAGGTCCGGGCAGCTTAAATGCTTTCTTTCAGGTAAAAAATTATCTTGTAAAAGATATTATAAAGGATAATCTTGATGTCCGTATTACAGGTAAAATAAACTTTACTGAAGACATTCCCGCATCATCGGTCTCAGCGTCGTTCAGAGCTGTAAATGCTGAAAATTCAAAGAGTTTTTTTCTTGATATACCTGAGATCAGGAATGAAGGGGAAATCTGGCTGTTCAATAACATCATCCTGCGCACTGATTCTTATTATGCTGAGATGAACATTAACATATTCAAAAGGGACCCGGGTTATTATGTGATAACAAAAGGAAAATTCGGTTATTATGATTTTATAAAGACTGAAGGATCTGTTACTTTTTATTATCAGGCCGATAGCCAGAATTTATTTTATTATCTTAACTACCTTACTATTTCGGGAAGGACCCTTTACGGCATTTCGGGAGAGATATATAAAAACGGCAATTTGATGGTCTTTAAAGACAATGAGGACAGCGGGATTCATGGCTATTATAATTCAGGCAGCCAGTCGAAAAATTGGGACCTGCATATAAAAAATAAAGACATACAGGCCGGAAGTTCGGGCAGTATAGAAAGCAATATCATTCAAGCCGATTTCAGCCTGGATATACCACTTAACATTTTTTCATCACTGACATTTATAAAGGATATAAGGGGAGAATGTTCGACTTCACTTACCTTTAAGGGTAACATTAATACCCCTCTTATGAACGGTAATATACAACTGAACCATGCTTACGCCGATTTTAAAGATGCCGGTCTGAAATTAAAAGACATAACGGCGGACATAGTTATAACAAATAACAGGGCTTTATTGACCAATATTGTTTTAACAGCCGGCATGAACGATTTCATACTTGAAGGAAGTGCTTATTTTAAGAGCATTTTGAATCCTTATGTGAAACTGACTCTGAAGCCAAATAATAAAAAATCAAGGGCTTTCTCAGTAAGTATCAATGATCCCGATTTAAAGATAACAGGCAATATTTTAATTAACGATCTGAGGCTTGAAGGTGAGATTGGCTCCCTGGATATAACAGGTGATTTGACTGTTGATAATTTTTTTATATATATCAGTACGCTTGGAGGCAGCGCCGTAACTAATACGAATGCTTATCTAAATATATTAAATAATATGCAGTGGAAGGTTAAGCTGGCCATTGGCAATACGGTAAGATTCTCCAATGAATTTATAGACGTATTCCTTAAAAGGAATAATTTTCTGAATATTGATGGTTCTATAGCAGATAAAACGCTTAATATTAAGGGAGATATTGAAGTCGATAAGGGAACCCTTGTATATCTCGGAAGGGATTTCACAGTCGATGAGGGAAAAGCGGTTTTTGACGGCATTCCCGGAGACCTCCTCCCTTATGTAAACCTGGAATCATCCTTCAAATACAGGGATGAGAAAGGTGAAACAGTAGAAGTATTCCTGACTTTTACAGGCAAGGCCGATAATATTAAACTTGCTTCATTCAGTTCAGTGCCTCCAAAATCAAGTGGAGAATTATCTGCGGTTTTAGGACTCCAATCCCCTAATGAAGAATCAACAATTTCAAATATTAATGTGGGGTCCCAGGGATTTATTCCAGCCGGAGTCAGCAGTGCGGCTGAGAATGTATTTATTTTTAATCCTTTAACAGTTGATTTAAGGAGAAGGTTAGGCCTAGACATGTTCGTGGTAAGAACCGGTATAATTGACACCTGGGCAAGGAGAACCATATTTGGAGAAAGTTCCCTCAATACGGCGGATATTTTTGAAGGATCAACTATCAGCGTAGGAAAATATTTAATTCCAGATATATTCCTTCAGTATGATTTGATCATTTCAAGAGACCCTCTCGATATCAATAACCTTATACCCCTGCAAACGTTTGGCCTTGATCTGGATATGAAGCTCTTCGATTTCGGCTGGAAAATTCAGCCCTTTACAGAACTTGGCAGACAGGTACTTTATGAACAATTTTTCGAGGTAAATTTCAACCAGAAATTCTAGCCAATTCAGGCTAATTTTGACATAATACTACAAATGTAGTAAAATAACCGGTTTATCAAAATTAATTCTTAAGGAGCCTTTATGTACTTCCGTGCTATCTGTGTGGTTATCCTGTTGACATCGTCTCTTTGCCTTTCCTTCAGCCAGGAGATAAATATGAATGACAAGATCATTCAGGAGATACAGTTCGAAGGGCTTATTAATGTACATGCAGAGGATATCAAGCCCCTTCTTGATATAAGGAAGGGAGGGCCGATAGATGCTGTTTCTCTTAATAAATCCCTCAAAAAATTATTTTCGCTTGATATGTTCAAGGACGCAAAAGTCGATGTCAGCGAAAGTACTAACGGTCTTATTGTTAAATTCATAGTAGTAGAAAATTATTATATAAGAGGAGTATTATTTACCGGTAATGACGACATCTCTTCAGATGATCTGAAAAAAGTAATCAGTTTTACAGACTATTCATATTATACGGAAAACAAAGTGGCTAAATCAATAATTGCAATCCAGAAAAAGTATCTCGATGACGGTTTCAGGGATGCAACTGTTACTACAGTCCTTAGACCTATCAATGTCAAAATGCAGACTTACGATCTTGAGTTCAAGATTAAAGCAGGTAAAAAAATCGTCGTTGAACAGATCAATGTCTCCGGTAATGATAATGTTAAGGCTGATGAAATCAAAAGTGTAATGAAAACAAAACAGGTATTTTTTATATTCATTGATGGTGTTCTGAGAGAAAAGGATTTTGAAAAGGACAAAGACGAAATATTGAAGCTTTACGGGCAAAAGGGCTATATCGATGCTTCTCTGACGGAACTCAGCTGGTCGATACAGGAATTGGGTTCGGATAAGCATAAGGCTATAGTCGTTAATATTGTTGTCTCTGAGGGACAAAGGTATAAGACCGGAAAGATAACAATTACCGGAAATACTCTTTTCACAACGGACGAACTTCTGGGGCTTGTCGATTTAAGGGAAGGAGAAATTTATGATAAAGTCAAAATGGATAACGTCCGTTTGAAAATATTCAATAAATACAGTGATAACGGGCATTTATACGCAAATATATCACTGCTCCTGAATAAAGACGTAACGAACCTTGTAGTAGATTCTCAGCTTGTTATTGTCGAGGGGCAGAGAACCCATATTGAACATGTCACAGTTTCAGGAAACACCAAGACTCAGGCAAAAGTCATAAAGCGGGAATTTGAATATCAGGAAGGCGAACTTTATGTTCAGTGGAAAGTAAGAAGGACTTATGAAAGGCTGATGCAGCTGCAATTTTTTGATGAAGTAAAGCCGGAATATTTTCCAGGAAGTGCTGAAGGACTGATAGATCTTGATATGAATGTGAAGGAAGCAAGGACCGGTATAGTAACATTCGGCGTAGGATATGGGACGGTGAGCGGATTTAACATGGCAGGACAGATTTCGGAGAAGAACCTTGAAGGAACCGGCAGGCAAGTTTCGCTGAGAGCCTCCGTAGGTCAGTATTCTGATGGTGTTGCCATAAGTTTTGAGGAACCCTGGCTTTTCGACCAGCCTATTTTCGCAGATATAACCCTCGGCTATTCGTTGAATGAGGTTATGAACGTTCCGGCTGACAGTACGGGCACAGGTTATATTGACGGTACGAATATTAATTATATCCAGAACCCTACTGAAGCGATCGGGATTTATGTCTCGAGCAACACTTATTGGCAGCAGTCTATCAGCCTCGGTCTGGTACTTAGGCGAAATCTTCCAGATTACTGGTCAGTTTCGACTGGAGTCGGGACAACAATTTACGAGGATTTCGGTGCGAATTTCAGTACACCTCTGATCTTTACCTCCCAATGGCAGACAAACACAGAACTTGAGTACGCCCTTCAAGCAGGATGGCTTTTTAAGAATTATATCAGTCTGGGATTTAACAGGAATTCGACGGATCATCCGCTGAGACCTCTTTACGGCAGTATTTTCAACATTGGAGCTTCTTATTACGGAGGAATTATGGGCGGGTATTCGCAGTTCATTAAACCTTCTGTATCGTATGCATTTTATCAGAGCATTCCGGTTCCATTTGATAGGGTAGTACTTGCACTTTACGGCGACGCGGAATTTATGACCCCCCAGTTTGACGGCAGTTATGTGTATGATTTTTCCGATATGCTCTGGTTCGACGGCACATACCAGCTGAGAGGCTGGGGGAATCTTTCTACAAGGGGGCTGTCCAAGCTTTATTACAGTGGTGAACTTCGTTTTGAGTTATATGATCCCGTCTGGGGGGTCTTTTTCTACGATATGGGAAATCTTTATCAGACTTATAACGGTATGACTCCGTTTTTGCCTAACGGTTATCTTTTCAGCTTCGGCGTTGGAATCCAGGTTAATATAATGGGTCTTCCAATCCGTATATATATAGCAAGGCGCGGAGAATACAACAGCTCATTGCAGTCTTTTGTTCTCGACCAGGACCAGAACCTCTTTGATCAACTCCAGCCGGTGCTCAGTATTCAGGGCGTATTTTAAGGAGGATAAAATGCTTAAAATGGTAATATTAACTTCAATCGGGATTCTTCTTCTGTTTGGCGGTACTTACGGTCTGCGGCAGATTAAAATAGGGTGTGTTGATGTAGAAGATGTCTTCAACACATATCCCGGCATCGATGATATAAGGAAAAAACTGATAGACGAACGTAAGAAATACCAGCTTGAGATAGATAAGAGAAAGGAGGAGATAGCCCAGCTTGAAAAGGACTATTCAGGAAGTACATCGGAAGATGAAAAGGCAAGGCGGGAAGCGGAACTTGAATTAATGAGGGAACAGCTTGGTGATTACATAACTGAATCAAACAACAAATATGCCTCATTCAAAGACGATCTTACAAAGCCAATATTTGCAAGAATCTCGACCGTAATCGAGGAAGTAAGCGAAGAAAAGGGGTTCAGCTTTGTTTTCAGAAAGGGAAATGATATAATACTGTTCATAGACAGTGAATTTGATATAACTTCCGATGTCAAGCAGAGATTGCGCAGGGACCTTAACCTGGAATAAAATGCAGCTTTAAAGATTTTATGAAATCCTTGATATTTTATTATTCATGGTTGGGAAAAACAAAATCCGTGGCTGAAGCCCTGGGACGTCTTAGTGGCTCCGAAATAAGAAGAGTGGAGGAGGTTGAAATAAGAAGGGGTATTTCAGGCTTTCTTATGGCCACCTTCCAGGCTTTGAATGGCTTTCAAAGTGAATTAAGGCCTTATAACTCTGATTTGACCGGTTATGACAGGGTTTTCATAGGTTCCCCTGTCTGGTGCGGAAATCCCGCGCCGGCAGTTACAGCCTTTCTAAGGGAAACGGAATTGAAGGGAAAAAAGATAATTATTTTCTGTACTCATGTTACAAGTAAATCACTGCCTGCGCTTCAGAAAATGGAGAATATTATAAAAGAAAGAGGGGGGCAGATCCAGGGTTCATTTTCCATCAGATCAACAAGAAAAAATTTGTCAAATCTGCAGGAAGTGGTTAGAATTGCGGCTGAAAAATACCTGTAAAGTCATTTGTAGGGGAGGTTATAATGAAAAAGAACAACATGTTCAGACTTTTTTCGTTAATCGTTCTTCTTATTCTGCTTGTGATAATAGTTGTCCAGAATTTAAGTCCAGTAGATGTGTCCTTCATTGTGCCGCTGGGCAAGCAGCCTGTTATAACCGTTATTCTTATAAGCCTGCTTATAGGTTATATACTCGGTCTTATAACTTATTCACTCCTGTTCAGGGGTGCAAAAACTAAGGCTGAAAAGTCACAGACGGCGGAAAAAACGAATATTGAAAAAACAAAACAAGGGAAATGAGGAAGGTCTTTTTCCTCTGCGGAAATTGCGGCTATCAATCATCAAAATGGCTTGGGAGATGTCCTGAATGTTCAAGCTGGAACAGCTTTGTAGAGGAGCTTGTGAATAATAGGTCCAGGGTGGAGTTGCCCTTAAAGAGTAAAAAAACTTCAGCAGTTCCATTATCCGGGATCAATGATGTTGAGAATGAGAGACTTTTTACAGGAATAGCCGAGCTGGACAGGGTCCTCGGGGGCATAATCCCCGGACAGTCTGTACTCATATCCGGAGAGCCCGGGATTGGAAAATCAACGCTTATCCTTGAAGCGGCTGATAAACTTTCAAGCCATGGGAAGGTCTTTTATATCAACGGTGAGGAATCCAACTCCCAGATCAAGCTCAGGGCAAACAGGACAGGCTCAGATAAATGTGAAATTCTGCTTTTTCCGGAAAATGATATTGATGAAATAATAAGCTTAATCAGAAGAGATGAACCGAAATTTGTATTTGTAGATTCCATCCAGACAGTTTTTTCTCCGTCATTTGAATCCCTCCCCGGAAGCATAGTACAGATGAGGGAATCGGCTTATTCCCTTGTGAAATTATGCAAAGAAATGAATATAACTCTCTTTATAGTCGGGCATGTAACTAAAAGCGGCATCATTGCAGGCCCGAAAATCCTTGAGCATATAGTTGATACTGTTTTATTCCTTGAAATGGATGGAAGGGGCTATTACAGGATACTCAGGACCAGTAAGAACAGATTTTTTTCCACTGATGAGATCGGTTTTTTTATTATGGAAGAAACAGGTCTTAAATGCATTGAGAGCGTGTCGGAAGCCTTTTTATACGAGCACGAAGATGGTGTCAGCGGGATCTCCTTTTTCCCCATGGCCGAAGGAAACAGGGTAATACCTGTAGAAATACAGGCCCTGGTCAGCCCTTCACAGTTCAATTACCCTAA
>Ga0187770_10000151_pt1 | contig 32157 bp, 37 predicted proteins | sample 0116_SJ02_MP02_2_FD_133154 | JGI IMG/M metagenome (GOLD analysis project Ga0187770, IMG submission 133154) | Tropical peat soil microbial communities from peatlands in Department of Meta, Colombia - 0116_SJ02_MP02_20_MG | ecosystem: Environmental > Terrestrial > Soil > Wetlands > Peat | place...
GCGACTTTCAGGAGCTGCTTCCCGAAGTTCTCGCCTGTGAACAGCCGGGTAAGGGTCTTGGGCGCATTTTCGAGCCCCTCAGCGATGTCCACCTTCTGCTTCAGGCGTCCCTCTTGGGACCATCCAAAGAGGGCTTGGATAGCTTCGGGGAAGCGTTCTTCGTAGTCAAGCACGATAAACCCTTCCATCCGCCCACGCCGAATCACCAAGTTGGAGCTGTTTCTCAGCCCGTATAGGACCTTGGAGTTGTACTGCGAGATCGCACCACAGAGAACTATTCGAGCGTGCATGTTAATTCGCTTGAGAACCTCGTCTAGGATAGGTCCGCCGACATTGTCGAAGTACACGTCAATGCCTTTGGGACAGAGCTGAGTGAGGCGCTCTCCGACGTCCTCTGAACGGTAGTCAATCGCACCGTCGAAGCCAGCTTCACCTACAACCCAATCACACTTGGCCTTTCCTCCGGCGATTCCTATGACCCTGCAGCCCTTGATCTTGGCAATCTGCCCCGCAACAGACCCGACAGCACCCGCCGCAGCCGAGATCACGAACGTCTCACCTGCCTTGCATTGAGCGATGTCATTCACTCCGAAATAGGCGGTGATGCCCGTAAGGCCAAACAGCCCGAGTGCCATAGTCGGTGGCAACCCTGCGGGTATCCTGCGCATGCCCACGAGGCCTCCCCCGTCAGTAGCGACGTAGTCTTGCCACCCAAACAGGCCCAGGACAAGTTCGCCAGCCACGTAGTCAGGCTTCCGGGATTGAATCACTTGACCAACAGCCAGGCCCCACATGACTTCGCCCAGGGGCATCATCGGAATGTATGTCTCTCTAGACATCCATGCACGTTGGCTTGGGTCAAGGGATAGCCAGAGGTTTCGGATGAGTACCTGACCTTCGGAAGGGGTTGGGATGGGAGATTCGGTCCAGCGGAAGTTGCCCTCGTCAATCATGCCCTCCGGTCGGGAAGCCAGAAGCCATTGTCGGTTGACCTTCTCGATCAAAGGCCGACGGGGAGCTCAAGGCACCAATGTATTTACGAGTTCCCCAGTCGAACCTGATTCGAAAGAGCGTCGTTTCTGGGCCCGCCTCGGAGTGCAGATTCGTACCAAATCCAAATGGTCGGCACTCTGCGTTCCGTCCCCTTGTGGGGCTATTCCCCCCGGTCCACCTTGAAGGAGGCTCAGGACTGCCCCTGAACCGGGGGCCGCCCTTTCTGGAACACACCGATGACAACAACAATGATTCCCGCAATCGCACAGACTATTCCCAGCAAGACAAGTAACCCGTACCTGATTATGGATGATATCAGAGGTGTGGCTACGATGGTTGTGCTAGGTTGGGTCGAAGAGAAAACAACATAGTAGAAGTTGCCGCTGAGCGATCTGTAGATGTCGCTCCCCACCCCCGTCGAATTATAGGGAATGACGTAGCTGCCGATGTTTGTCGAGTTCACTAGGCTTAGATCTTGGGCGTGAATGATTCCACCCACGGCGGCGGGGGACGACACAACGAGCCCGGAAGTCGCGTTCAGCACTATCTCTGCAGAGACATATTCACCCGGGTGTGGCTGGGTGAAGGTTCTGTTGATGGTTATGGAACCAAGCGCTCCGATGGCGCCTCCACCAAACAGGGCAACCCCAACAACGAGGAGGATTACACCTATCACCACTGTTCTTGTTTTCATGTCACCCCTCCGTAATACTGGGTCGTCTTAAATGGTACTCTCGTGGTACTGAATTTGCACACCCCAAATCGCACTTATGCGCCACGTAATTCCCGGGGCGTTGGATGTACACTATCAGGGGCGCCAATGATTCAATCCCATAGGCACTCCCCAATCTGTTGTGACGAGTGTGTGCTTGGCTTTCGCTAGCAATCGTCCATCAGCCGAGTAGATCGCTCCCCCCGCGACTCGGGCGCGACCGCTCTCGCCCTCCTTCCATGCCATTACGACGTGCGGCTGGCCTGCGTGAGAGGGAGAAATCAGTTCTACAGCCAAGCGACCTGTGACTGCTTTTTCGTCGGTGTCGGGCTTTCCAAGCAGAACCAGCGCCCAGATGGTCGGGCAGTCAAGGGCAGCCCAAATGAACTCCGGACTCACCTCGCCATTCGCACCTGCAAGGGTCAAGGATGGTATCCAAGGGGCGGCTACCACGCCGAGTTCAGCCACAACCCCGGGGAAGATGCGGAGTCCGTCTCCCTCGGGGCGCGAAGGGCCGCAGTTGAAACAGGAGGGGACAAAGTGGTTGCGATGGCCAATATAGGTCTCGGAGGCGATCCTGCTAGGCTCGAGCCCCACAGGCGGCGGTATATCGAGATCGACCGACGCTTGACGCGCCTCGGCGAGGACACTCTCTCCGTCCCTGAGCACCCTAACACCGTCTGATTCGTCCAGAGCCTGATACGGCCGGCCGAGCCGGACCGGACGACGAAGAGTCACCTCGGCCTTGGTAAGTCCGCGAGCGAGGACTCCCCCCACATAACCACCTAGCGCAATGTCCGGAAAGCCATTGAACCGGGGTTCAACAAAGAATACTGATGACAGACTTTTCCTTCACTTGTAGCGGGAAGCTCCTATTTGAATTTCAGCGCCGAGTGCCATTCCCATCGGGCGAACCCGCTGGGAGCCTAACCCCCGGCCATCGCTGGGATGAAGTCCACCTCGTCGCCATTCTGCAACGGCATACCCCCCGTTGCTACAACCCCGTCAACCAAGACCAACATGCCTGGCATCATTGGAGCGAGGGCTGGATGAGCGGCGACCACAGCGTCGCTGAGCTCACAGTAGGTTGCCGGGTTTTTGATGACGAAGTACTCCTGGGTGACCCCGGGGAGGGTCGATGACATCTGGAAATACCTGACCTTGACTCGGGTGTATGCGCTCTGACTTCCTGACCCGGACGTCGAGTCTTGAAGTTCGGACGCGATCGTTTGGCCTTGACTCAGCGAGTCCACTTTGGGGTGCGAAAGGAGACCGGAACCAAGAAGTGCGACACACCCTCCGACTGCTATGACAGCCATTGCTTTCAGTGCCATTCGCCTCGAGGGGTCTGGCGGGTTCAGCGGGCTCGATGTCAACCCACACCGCCCTCAGTCATGCCATCCCCCTACGAAGCCTCTACTATGACCGTCCCTTTCATCCACGGATGGTAGGAGCAACCGTAGGTGTAGGTGCCTGGGCTGGTGAAGGTGTAGCTGAAAGTGTCGCCTGGGTTCATGTTCCCCGAATCGAAGAGTTTGTTCGTTGCTGTAACTGTGTGGGGCATGTTGTCGTCATTGACCCATACCACGGTGTTGTTCACCCCAATCACGATTGTTATGGTGTCTGGGGAATATCCGAGCGAGGAGGTGTTCGTACCCGCGCCAGCCTGAATGGACACATGGACGGCGCTGGTCGGGGCCGTGCTCGATGTGGAAGAGGTGGACTTAGTAGTGGAGGTCGTGCTCGTCGTGTTCCCTGTGCCCACTGAGAACACGCCTATCGCACCTTTCATCGCGTCTGAGAAGTCGTGTGTAACGAATGGGTTCTTGCCTCCAGGGTCGCGGAAGTACATGTCGACTATGGCCCCACCCGAAGGGGGGATGCTCAGGGTCTGCATGCCGTGTTCGGCGTTGGCGGGGTCGCCGTCGATGTAGACGGTGTCCATAAGTGCCCCGATCACGTGGAAAGCGCTCCAGTGGCTGGGACCCACGTTAAGTATGTAGAGCCGCACAAGCTGGTTGGGCTGTACCTGCAGGGGAGCCTTCTGATATTGGAAGGCCTTACCATTGAAGACAACATAGTCTGGCGTGGCTGCCAGCATCTTGGTGTAGTTGCCAGCGAATGCCCCGTCAGTACCTGGCTTCGAGTTGAGATAAAACTCTGACTGGACCAGCACGTAGGTTCCTCCCGGAGCAGCAGGAAGAGGGGTTAACGGATTGACAATGATTGCCCCGTACATTCCATTCGAGATGTGCTCCAGGACCGGCTGAGCACCGCAGTGATACATGAAAACCCCTGGATAGCTCACAGTGAAGGTGAAGGTCTTCGAACCTCCAGGAGGGACAGTGGCGTAGTCAGTGGCCCAGTTCACTTCGGCGGCATGGAAGTCAATGGAATGGGCCATGTCGGTGAACTTGTTGATCAGGGTGAAGTTGATCGTGTCGCCCTGGTTTACCATTATTGTCGGGCCTGGGACCGTGCCGTTGAATGTCCAGGCGTCGTAGGTTACATTGGAGGCAAGGGTGATCTGGGCGGGTTCCGCAATGAGCGTTATCTGTCGGAGGGATGGAGCCATCTGGCCCATGGTCGACGACTCGGATGTGACCGTTTGTTGCGGCCCGGCGCGGCTCGTCGAACTTATCTGACTCTGGAGGCTCGATATCTGGCTCTCCATGCTCTGCGCCGTATCGAGGTACACAATCCCCCCAACGGCCAACATGATGATGAACAATATCGTTAGTGCCGCAACCGATGACATTCCTTTCGTCCCACTTCGCCTCGTCCTCATGAGAATCGAGTTGTGACGGTGCTTGATTTGGTTAAGCCTTGGCCCTTAGTTTTAAGGGATGGTCGCAGAAGTTTGGGAGGTTCGCTTAGAAGATATGGGCCCGATAAAGTAAGGGCTCAAGAATATACTCGGGCTTCGATTTTACCGAGAATGAGGTCCCCTCCTAGTTTTGGTACTCTTACTGTCACTTGCGAAGCTACCAGATGACCTATCGGCATTTCTTAAATGGCGTAATATTCGTCGCGCACGCATGCTCGAGGCGGTCATTCAATGTCCTCAGCCTCACAGCTGGATTGATCTAGCTGTAGAGAGGTATTCTGCCTCGGTCGAAATCCTAGATTCGAAGATGTCTTCGAAGGGAACCATGCGGCACCTCTTCGACGTGCAGGTGAAACCAGCCATGGTCCAAGAACTCATTGCGACAATCCGCAAGGACAAGGACGTTCTGGACCTTGAATTGATTCGATCAGGGAGCGGGCACATTTACGGCGTCGCTACCTCAGCGAGATGTACGGTTTGTCGTGAAGTAGCAAAGTCAAATTGCTTTCTTGCGTCAGTATCTGTCGAATCGAAGGGGCGAGCGCGATGGACCGTCCTGGGTGGTGGAGGCTTCCTCGGGGAGCTTAGCGGAGCGTTGGAGAAGCGAAGAATCCCCTTCGAAGTGAAGCTCAAGAAGAACTTGGAAGACAGGGAACTTGTCACTGCAAGGCAGGAGCAAATCCTGACCTTCGCGTTCGAGAAGGGTTACTTCGACTTCCCCAAGAAAGTTGGTCTGTCTGAGTTGGCACGCCTAACAGGAGTAAGGACGTCGACGCTTGGCGAAATCCTGCGGAGGGGACAGAAAAAAATCCTGAGGGAGTATTTGGCTAGGCGCTCTCTTCTGCACGAGGATCAATGATCACGACGCTTCTGACAGTCCCTCAAGACTACGAGCAACCCAAAGAGGCTCGGATGAGTCAGCATCCTAACCTACGCTGACGAACTTCGCGTTTCTCTCTTGCATGGGGCCACTCCTCAGTCCGCCTCTCTGAGCCTTGGCGGATTGGCGAGTATCTCGGACATGACCATCGCGCTTAAGAGGCCTCCGCAAGCCAAGGAGCTTGATGGACCTACTGAAGAAACTGCAAATTCCGACAGAGGCTCCAATACTCCTGGTCAACCCGCCCCCAGGGCTCAATCTTGCAGCCCGCGTGCCAAAGAAAGGTCAGGGCAGGGCGGTTCTATTCTTCGCTGCTAACTCAAAACAGCTCCTGGCAGAAGGCAAGCCGGCAATCGACGCCGCGAAGGAGGATGGACTCTCCTGGATTGCGTATCCAAAGGCGGGACAATTGGGGACTGACCTCAACCGAGACAAACTCTTCCAGCTGATGAGGCCATACGGAATAGATGGCGTCAGGCTTGTTAGTATCAACGAAGTCTGGTCCGCGATGCGCTTCAGACCAAGTCGGGGCCGCTGAATCGATTCAGGCGGGGAACTCCCCACCTGCTACGAACTGGACCCTCCCTCCGACGTGGACATCAATGCCCTTCGGGTTTTCTCGTGCCCGGAGCAGGAGCAGCGATTTTCGGTTAATCTCGTAACCTTGCTCGACCCTGATGTCGACGCTGTCCCGGCCCAGATAACGCTCCTTGATTAGGTATGCAGCTAGGCACCCATTCCCGGACCCGGTGGCCGGGTCTTCTGGGATAATGTCTGGGAGACCTAGCACGCGGACATTCATGTCGTTCTCCTTTGAATAGGTCTCCGGGCTGAACAGCAGAATCACAGTGGTACCCGTCTCTTTGAAGAGTTTAGCCAGTCCCGTTCTGTCGACCTTGATTCCCTTGATTGCCTTCAGTCCTGTGAGCGGCACAATCACGAATGGTACGCCTGTAGAGACCAACCTGGCGGGGAATTTCGGGTCTATGTCCGAGGCCTTCAATCCGAGTATCTTTGCAATCCGCACTTTGCTGAACGTCCTTCCGAAGGTGGGGTTCTTCTGCTTCATCCAGAGAACGTCGGGCGCGTCGTCGTGGTAGGAGAATGTGACGGGAATCTGCCCGACCTTCATGTTGAGTACCACCTTTCCCGCCCGTTTCCCGATAATTTGGGATTGGACGATATAGGCGGTGCCGAGTGTCGGGTGCCCTGCGAATGGGAGCTCGTAGCCCGGGGTGAAGACCCTGACGTCGTAGCCTCTATTGTTGGGTACCTCTGACGTAATGAAGGTGGTCTCGGAGTAGTGCATCTCCTGCGCGATCTTTTGCATCGACGCAGTGGACAGCTTTGCGCAGTCCCTGAATACCGCGAGCTGGTTCCCCGTCAATCTCGACTCGGCGAAGACGTCTACGATGTAGAACCGCAACTGTGTGGCCCCTTACTGGACCACTATTTGGGGTTCGGTAGTTAGGCCGAGCTGCTGACCAAGGTCGGCGCGCAGCCCCTTGTACCTGTTGCGGACCGTGACTTCGGTGACGCCTGCTGCCTCTGCTATCTCCTTCTGGGTCTTCACTTCGCCCTCGATGACGCCCGCGAGATAGAGAGACGCCGCAGCTAGCCCCATGGGGGACTTGCCGGCCGAGATCTCCTTCTCTTCAGTTATCCTGACAATCTCGATGGCCTTACGTGCGACCTTCTCGGAGAGGCCCACGCGAGAGGCTATTCTGTTGACGTTCCTGGCCGCGTCAGCGACGGGCATGGTGAGGTCCATTTCCCTCAGAAGGATTCTGTAGTCCCTTGCGACTGACTTCTTGTCGAGGTTGTTGACAGAAGCTATGTCCTTCAACGTGCGAGGGGTCTCGGTGTCGCGCATGGCCGCGTAGAGCGCAGCTGCAGAGATGCCTATGATGGAGCGCCCTCTCAGGAGTCCTCTCTCGAGTGCCTTGCGGTAGATGTATGCGGCCCGCTCCTTCACAGCCTGCGAAACGCCAAGCTTGTCAGCCATCTTCTCAAGCTCTCGGAGAGCAATGCTGAGGTTCTTCTCCTGCGAACCGAACGCTGGAGACCTGTTGTCCCACTTCCTGAGCCTGTCGATGGTGCTCCGCATCGGGGAGTCGAAGGAGCGTCCTGAAGCGTCCCTATTAGAACTCCCTATCATTGTGGAGAGGCCCATGTCTCTGTATGTTATCGAAGTGGGGGCGCCGGCCCTTGCCCTGTCCTCTCCCTTCTCGTCACTGAACGAGCGCCATTCGGGGCCCTGATCAACAGAATTCTCTGTCACGACAAAGCCGCAGTTGCTGCACGATAGCTCGCCAGTGTTCATGTCCTCGACGAGCGTCCGTTTCCCGCACTGGGGGCACTTATCCGAAACCTGTAGAGCAGATGTCCTAGGGTATCTCGTGATTTCTCACTATACAACCTTTAGTGGATGATTAGATATATAAACCTAGTAGTGGAATCTGACTGCCTAAGTTAACTCCAGTTAACCGGTCGTTTCATGCAACCGGGACCATTTCCTTGCCTAATCCGGGCGGGTGGAACGGCAGATATCAGCCGTTTGACGCCTTTCTAATCAGCCGGGTGCCGCAGACGGGGCAGACAGTCAGCTTGGGGTTGGTGTAGGTCTTGCCGCACCCCCTGCAGTAGATCTTCCAAGTAATGTTCCTCCACTCCCCACCCTTCATCGAGGTTGGGGCAAGTGGGATGTTGAGGACTTCCGCCACGTTACGGACGGCGAAGTCGTCTGACACCAGGTTTACCTCGCCGTCCCCCCTCATCAGGTCGAGCCCAAGAGCAAGGAGGGACATGTCGGTCTGGGAGAGGGCACCGATGTCTCCAGTCCTGGCTGCAGTGGTCTTCACCTTGTCTAAGGACTGGGGGGAGGGCTCGGTGACTTGGACCCGGCTATGGATGAGGGAAGAACCGACGTTGTGGTGCTTTACCTCCTCCAGGACGAGATACGTGGTGTAGTAGCGCCCGTTCCCCTGATAGGGTATTCCCGCGTAGAACGCTGTGGAATCGAGGACGTATGCCGGTTCAGACAAATGAGGATTCCTTCAAGGATTCATACTTACCTGGGGAGGACGGGAAGTTCGTTGGTCGGTCGGCTAATCATTAATGCGTACGAGCCCATCTCCTCGCGTGGCGTTTATTTACTTTGTTCAGGAGGCACGTTCGCTAATCTTTGAGTAGACCTGCCGAGCTTGGAAGCGTCAAAGAAGGAAGTTACATCATTATAGATGGGGAGCCGTGCAGGGTCGTGAGCCGGGAGCACTTTAAGCCCGGTAAGCACGGGAGCGCCAAGGTCAGGCTGGTCGCTATCTCTCTGTTCACTGGGTCGAAGAAGAGCTATGTTTCGCCAGCGGAATCAAGGGTGGACATTCCTATGATTGACAAGAGGTCAGGACAGGTTACGTCAATCATGGACAACACCGTCCAAATAATGGACCTGGCCACCTTCGAGGTCCTCGAAACCCCCAAACCCACCGCAGAGGAAGCAGCCGAGCTCAACGGGACCCTCGCCCCAGGTGTCGAAGTCGAGTTCTGGTCGATGATGGGCAGAAACAGGATAATGCGCGTGAAGGGCGGAAGCTAGCAATCATAGCCAAGTGTGTTCGCGAATTCGGGGAAATCGCCTGTGAGAGGCTCCCTCTCCGCTTGATCCGGCTTTGATTATCCGTCGAGTATAGAGTCTCATTCGGAGCGGTTCATTACTAGGGCGAAGAGCCGGCGCAATCATGACGTCGTGTGGGATGTGCCTTTCCGGTGCCCATGAGTTCTGCAAGAACGCTGCTCCTGGAAGAGCGTGTTGCTGCAAAGGATTGGTGAACGTGTATCTCTTTCTTGCTCGGGCTCCGACCGTGATACGTTGATGTCGACAAAAGTACCGAATGGAGCCTACGATTAACTAGGCCTATTCGAATTCGAATTTTAATAATAACAGTGCGGCCTCTTAGACCGCATGGAATTCCAGATGGTCGTTCGGAAACGCCGTATGGTCAGACATTTCACCGATGAGCAAGTATCCAAAGACGAAATTGATCATATTCTCGAACTTGCTCAGCACTCTCCCAGTGCGGGGTTTAGCCAAGGAAGCGCCTATGTGGTTGTCACAGACATGGAGACGAAGGACAAGGTTGCGAAGCTACAGGGAGAGGGAGACTACAGTGCGATGGGCTTCCACAGGTGGATCTCGGAGGCTCCCGTCGCCATAATTGCCTGCGTAAGCGAGAAGCTGTACCACGACCGATACAACGAGCCAGACAAACTCGATGAAAATGGGAAAGAGATTGAATGGCCCACTCCCTATTGGTTCTTCGACATCGGTGCGGGCTGCATGGTTCTTCTATTGGGCGCCGTCGATTCCGGTCTTGCTGCGGCCTTCTCCGGTGTGTTTGATGTTAAAGGGATGAAGGAGTTGCTAGGCATTCCTGCTCACTTCCACCCAGTAGGGGTCATCTCTATTGGGCATGGGGCCCCAGATGTGAAGTCTCCATCACTAAGACGCGGAAGGCGCAAGTGGGCCGATGTAATTCACCATGACAGATGGTGATGCCGCCTAGTATCGCTCTATCGATGGTTTGGCTCTTCATCGGATGTCTCAGACGGCTCTTCCCGAAAACCCCTTCATCTAGAGCGAACTCCTAGGATGCGTTTCAGAATATAGGTTTTTGTGCAGGCTCCCTCGAGCGCGGTTTGGATATGGAAGTACAGAAAGGACCGGGGGCAAAATATTGGGGAGCCCTTTTCATCGTCGTGGTTATTGCCATCCTGGGAACCTACGCTGCCGTATCCTATCTGCGTCCGGGCGAGACCACCACAACAACCACCACTCTCTCAGACCAGTCCCTGATTAATTCCCTCGAAAGCCAGAACGCCCAGCTGGAGAACGAACTTGCATCGAAGACCCAGATTTCCAACGGGACGGTCCTAGGGCTGGACACCGTGAAGATCTACCAAACGGACTCGGTTGGGGTGGTGACTGTCCAAGGCACGACGTCGTCGGGAGGCGCCAACTCCACTATCCTTGGGTCGGGGTTCGTCATCAACTTCTCAGGGTCTGATTATATTGTGACTAACTATCACGTCGTTAGAGGCGTCAGTGGAATCACGGTCACCTTCCAAGATGGGGATGCCTATCCTGCAACCGTGGTGGGGAGCGACGGGTACAGCGACCTTGCGGTGTTGAAACTGACGGCTCCCGCCTCGGAGTTCCACCCGCTGACAGTCATCAGCTCGTCGACGCTCATGGTCGGCCAGCCTGTGGCCGCCATAGGGAATCCCTTCGGGCTTTCAGGGTCCATGACCGTCGGCATAGTGAGCCAGCTCGGGAGGACGATATCAGAGTCTCTGGCCGGGAACTTCTCAATAGCAAACGTAATCCAGTTCAGCGCACAAATCAATCCAGGGAACTCTGGGGGGCCCCTCCTCAACGCCAACGGGGCCGTGGTTGGAATCACTGCGGCTACAGTTGAGAGTTCGCAGGGTGTAGGTTTCGCAATCCCGGCGGACACGATACTCAAGGAGTTGAATTCACTAGTGACGATTGGGAGCTACAGCCTGCATGCCTACATGGGGATATCTGGAGCCGACATGAACTATCAGCTCGCCCAGCTCCAGAACACCAATTACACCTATGGGGTGCTGATAGAGAGCCTGACCAGTGGGGGCCCTGCTCAGAAAGCGGGTCTCGTTGCAGGCACTCAGACGGTCACGGTGCAAGGGTCGACATATCTGACAGGCGGAGACATCATAGTGTCAATCAACGGCACTAAGATGATCAACACCGACGCCCTGTCCACCTATCTCGCCGAGTACTGCCTGCCTGGGCAGACCTTAGTGTTGCACATAGTCAGAGGAGGGCAACCTATGACCGTTGACCTTGTCCTTGGGACGAGGCCGCCTCCTCCCTCGTAACCTTCGGGGCGAGAGCCGCGTCTGTGATCTCCAGATAACCCGAATCCCCCCTCCAGTGTTTGACCGCCGATAGAATCTCTATCCGCTTTGAGTAGAAGGGAGCGTCCAATACGAAGGTCTCTCCTTCGCCCCCTTCCAGCCCCACGTGGAATCGGAATCTCCTCCCCAGGGCGACCAACACGTCAATGCTCGGGCCGTCGAGCTTCCTCCCGAGCCACGACCGGTCCAGTCCGAGGGCAGATACGCTCACCACGATGACTGAGAACCCTTGTGCGACTAGACGGCGCAGGTGCGCTTCGGGGTCAGCACCCCAAAGCGGAGAGATGCACTTCAACGACACGTGGGCGCAAATCCTCTCGACCCTGGTCTTCTGGTAGACGCTGGCTATGGCGCCGGTGTAAATCCCCTCCAGCTCGAACCTGTTCTTCGCATTTGCAAGGGCGCGCTCCAAGTCTGCCAGCTCCTCCTCCTTGATCCCTTCCGTCTCCTCGGTAAGGAGCGGGATGCCGATTGACTCCGCCTGCAACGCTGTCCACTTCAAATTGGGGAAGTGGAACATGTACGACATCTCAGACCGGGGGAAGAGGGTGATCAGGCAGGCGAGTTCGTCTACCCTAGATGCGACCCAAGCAGCGTAGGTGCTGTCCTTGCCGCCTGAGAAGAGCACGCCTACCTTCGTGCTATCGCCTCATAACATGACGGCCTCGATTACCAAGTGCAAGGGGACTTGCAGGAAACCAGCCCCGCCGAGATCCCCTTGTTGTTCTTGCTCCCTCTGGATGAACTCCGTGGAGGGTTCTGGTTCTTCGAGGGCGATCATGGCGAGACCGTTCGAATGCAGAACGCGAGCATACCATGATAGGGGTCTGTGGTACCCCGCGGTCTCAGCCCTCGAACCGTCCGACTTGGCCCATGGTACCAGCTCAGCGAAAGGTTTCCTGTATCCTGTCACTTTCCTGTAGACGACAGGTGGTTTGCCCATGGCCTTCTCAGCGACCCAACCTGACTTCGACATGACGTCGAAGCAGGGGTGGCTAATGCTGGCCACGAACCTTCCGCCCTTCTTGAGGACCCTGGCCACCTCCCCCACTGCCCCCTCGGCATCCTCCATGTCCATGAGGCTCATGTTGGCGAACACGATGTCGAACACAGAGCTTGAGACGCCATTCATCCGACTCGCGTCGGAGTGGATGTACCTTACACCGAGGCCCTTGTCCCGTGCCTTCGCCTTCTTAATCATCCCGGGAGACGCGTCCAACGCCGTTACCCTTGCGCCCTGCCTTGCGAGGCGACGAGAGAGGTAGCCGTTGCCGCACCCCATGTCCAGGATGTTCTTGCCCTTGCAGTTCCCCATGACTCGGAGCAAGACGGGGTCGATTAGTGCTCGGTGCCAGAGGTCCCCTTCTTCGCCCTGTTTCGCGTCGTACCAGGCCGAGAGCTCCTCCCATCCCCCCTTGCTAGGCAACTTCATCCTGCCTGAGGGCGGTTCACCTAAAAACAGTCCGAATCCTCTTAAACAACCGCAAGCGGGTCTTTCCGGTTTCGCTTCATGCTTGATTCCCTGAGAGAGGGTCTGCAGGCGGCAGTGAAGAAGCTCGTTGGGTCCAACGTGGTCGATGAGAAGGTCACGAAGGAATTCGTGCGTGACCTGCAGAGGGCCCTCATCCAGTCTGATGTTAACGTCAGGATAGCTCTGGAGGTCACCGAGAGGGTCCAGAAACGCGCCCTAGAAGAAAGGGCCCCCGGCGGGGTAACGAAGAAGGACCAGATAGTCTCAATCCTCTACGAAGAATTAGCCCGACTCCTGGGCGGCGAAGGAGGCCTCCAGCTGAGCAAGGACAAGACAAACGTCCTGGTGATGCTAGGCGTCCAAGGCTCCGGCAAGACAACGACGACGGCGAAGTTCGCCCGGCTCTACACCAAGCGAGGATTCAAGGTCGGGGTCGTCGCCGCGGACACTTTCAGGCCGGGGGCCGTCGCCCAGCTGAAAACCTTGGTTGCATCGTCGGGCGTAGAGGTGTATAGTGACGAGAAGGAGAAAGACTCGGTGAAAATCGCGAGGGAGGGAAAAAGGCACTTCGAGGGTACGAAGAACATGGTAATCATAGACACGGCAGGGAGGCACAAGGAGGAGAAGGGGCTCCTGCAGGAGATGAAGGACGTGGTGAGCGCGGTGAAGCCCGACTACACGGTGCTGGTCATTGATGGGACCATCGGTCAACAGTGCTACAACCAGGCGCTGGCGTTCCATCAGGCAGCTCCTGTTGGTGGGATAATCATCACGAAGCTTGACGGTGCAGCCAAAGGAGGGGGAGCTCTTGCTGCATCCGCTGCGACAGGTGCCAAGATTTTCTTCATCGGCACGGGCGAAAGGATCGACGACCTGGAGGAGTTCGTGCCCACCAGATTCGTGGGGCGCCTCTTGGGCATGGGGGACCTGAAGTCACTCATGGACATCGTCAGGGACGCAGATGTCGTCGTAGACGAGAAGATGACCCAGCGCATGATGTCTGGAAAGATGACGATGAACGACCTCCTAGTCCAGTTCGAGCAGATGAAGAAGTTCGGGTCGCTGAAAAAGGTCCTTGAGCACATCCCCGGGTTCTCGGGACAGGTCGATGTCAAGGAGCTGGACAAAGCGGAGGACAGGGTCAGGGTCTACAAATCGATCATCCAGTCGATGACCGGCGAGGAGAAGGTGGACCCTGAGATGATCAACTCATCCCGCCTCAAGCGCATAGCGAAGGGTTCGGGGCGCAGCGAGAAGGACGTCAGAGAGCTCCTGTCAAGGTACAAGCAGATGAAGACCCTTGTCAAGACGAGCAAGGGAAGGGAGCTTCGACAGATGATGCGTCGGATGGGCGAACAATAGGGTGCCACTGGTCCTGCAGACATATCGGCTCTGCGAGAAGTGCGCCGAGCGCCAGGGTGCGGAATTCGTCCCGTTCGAAATCGTCAGGGGGAGGGAGTGCTTTGTCTGCCAGGGCATGATGGACACGACCAGGAAGGTGGCGGGAGTAGCGGTCAGACGGGCGAAGGTCTACCAGTTCCGAACCTTCACCGTCGGCGTGACCGTCCCGGAGGGGATTCAAGAGAGGGAGGACGAGCTCAGGTCGGAGCTGAAGTTGAAGGGAAAGGAGACCATCAAGATCCAGGCTGCGAGGGTGGTGGCCTCCCAGGTCTCGGACAGGCTGAGAAAGCGCGTTGACCGGCAGAGACCAGACCTGACCCTGCTGGCTGACTTCGGAGTGGGGGATGTGTCCGTCACCGCGAGGCCTGTGTTCTACTACGGGAGGTACACCAAGCCCGCCGGGATTTCTCAGCGCAGATCCTTCTGCGAACAGTGCCGAGGTGCGGGGTGCAAGAAGTGCCTGAATACTGGTTTCGAGCGGAAGCCCAGCGTCGAAGGAGCTCTACGGGCGAAGCTGGCAAGTTTCAGCGGGAGTCAGAAGATGACGTTCACCTGGCTGGGGAGCGAGGACAGGGAGAGTAGGGTCTATCCTCCCGGGAGGCCATTCGTAGCAGAAGTGAAGAACCCGAGAAGAAGGTCGTTTCCCAAGAAGTTCGGCGCGAGGCTCGGCGGCGGACTCGTGTCCGTCTCGTCGGGGAGGACCCTGCTGTCGAAGCCAATTCACCTCCCCGCCTTCAGGTTCGTCACTAGGATCAGGGCGACTGCAGGTTCCAGAGTGAGCGCCGAGGAGCTGGCAGAGCTGAAGTCGAGGTTCAGGAGGGCTGTCGTCCGCTTCGAGAGGCCTCACAATAGGCCCACTTTGAAGACTGTGTACAGGGCCTCGGCGAAAGCAAAAGGGAGGAACCTCGTGATAGAAGCGGAGCTCGACGGGGGCCTTCCAGTCAAAAGGTTCGTCAGCGGAGAGCTTGTTTCACCCTCAGTGTCGGAAGTCTTAAAAACTGAAGTCGGTTGCCGCAGTTTCGACATCTGCGGAGTCAGGGAAATAGGAGAATTCGGATTTGCCGAAATCACACGGGGCGAGGAGAAGAACTAGGTCTCTTCTGAGGTCGTCTGCCAAGAAGGGGCTGAGCAGCCTGCTCGTAGATTATTCCCCGAACGACAGGGTCGTCATCAAAATCGATCCGGCCCAGGTCAAGGGGATGCCTCACAGGAGGTTCAACGGGCTCGTCGGAACCGTGACCGAGGTTGGCAGGAGGGCCGTGACGATTGACGTTCCCGTGGGGAACAAGGTAAAGAAACTCGTGGCCAGGAAGGAGCACGTGGTCCGCATGGGGGAGATCTGATGTCGGAGAAGGCGGAGAAGAAGCTCCTGACGATTCCTGAGGCGAACCAGATCCTGTCCAAGATTGATGTGGAGAAGGCGGACCAAATACAAAAGAGAACCTTGGACTATACTACCAAGTTCTCGAAGGTCCAGGGCGATGCGGCGAAGAAATTGCGAAAGGAGCTGGAGACTGAGTGTGGTCTGAGCGAGGAGGAGGCTGTGGAGTTAGTCAACATCATGCCCAAGTCCGTAGAGGAGCTCAGGACATTCACCTCCGGATGGAGGAAGCTCCTGTCGACCGAAACTCTCGAGAAGATACTGAAAATCCTCCGTCCAAAGCCATAGGACGCCCAATCGTTAAATAGCAATGCAGCCCGTTTTGCACAGGGGAAACAGATGACACATGGGTTAGATATTGCGATTTTCTTCGAGACCAAGAGGTCCCCCTCAAACTAGACACCCCAAACAGGAGCCAATTCTAGGAAATGATACCAGCAGACAAGAAGTACGAGGAGTACGCCTACGTGCTTGATTTCATTCCCAGAGGGAAGTCAGTCGTGATAAAGGGGCGCGAGGGCCCCATGGTTCAGGCGATAGGGGAGGAGAGGCTTACGCTGCTAGAGCTCCTCGCGATGGAGAACCAGGATCTCGAGATAGGAGAGAAAGTCAAGATAGGCAAGGAGGGGAGGGAGAAGATAGTAAGTGTCCTCGGGAAGCTGACCTATGATGAGCTATCCTCGGAGGCCAAGGCCTCCTTGCCAACAGTTGTCGAGAACCTGGTAAAAGAGAGCGAGAACAAGTACGTGGCCTACTTCAACGACCTGCAGCCCCTGACGCCGAGGCTGCACGGGCTCGAGCTCATCCCTGGCATCGGGAAGACCTTCATGAAGGAAATCGTTGAGATGAGGGAGAAGCAGCCATTCACCAGCTTCGACGACGTCCAGAAGAGGGTCGGACTAAGGGAGCCAGCGAAAATGATAGCGAAAAGGATCGTCGAAGAGCTCGCCGGGGACTCCAGAGTCAGCATATTCGTCAAGAAATGAATGAAGAGACTTAGACTAGGTCAGCATTATCTGGTCGACCCAGAGGTGATTCGCAGGGTCGTGTCCTTGGCCAACATCCAATCCACAGATCGGGTGCTGGAAATAGGCACGGGGAAGGGAGCGCTCACTAAAGAGCTGTCGGGCCTTGGTGCATCGTACCTAGGGTACGAGGTCGACAGATCCAACTTCGAAGAGACTTTCGGTCTGGTTCGAGGAACGGGCGCCCGCGTCGTGCTCGCAGATGCCTTCGAGGAGCACCCCGATTTCGATGTCCTCGTCTCCAGCCTCCCCTACTCAGAGTCGGCCGCGTTCGTGAAGTGGCTCAGTGTGACGGGATTCAAGAGGGCCGTGGTTGTGTTGCAGGAGGATTTCGTGAGGAAGATCATGGCACCCCCCGGGAGCAGGGACTACAGGGGGGTCTCGGCGCTGTCGCAGATTTGTTTCGATGTCAGGGTGCACGGAGATGTTCGCAGGGCCTCGTTTTCCCCGCAGCCGAGAGTGAAATCTGTGATAGCCTCGTTCACCCCCGTACGAACGATTGAGAAGGCTGAACTGACGAACATCGTCCGCCTGTTCTCCCTAAGGAGGAGGTTGGCCGACTCAGCCCTCACGGAGCTCGGTATGAAGGGAACAGGGAGCTTCGGCAGGAGGAGGGTCAACTCTCTCCGCCCAGAAGAAGTCCACGTCCTCTGCGTTCAGAGATCTCAGTGACGGCTTTATCATCCTGCGGTGGAGGAGACCCGTGCTTCCTCAGGGGGTCTCTGTGACGCTGGTCGAGCCCAGGGGGCCCGTAAACGTGGGTCATGTGGCACGACTTGTTCAGAACTTCGGTGTCGGGAAGCTCTACCTAGTCGAGCCAAAGGTGGACCTGTCTGTGGCCGCAGTCTATGCTTCTCACGCCGCCAGGGTGCTCGACGACGCCATCGTGACGGGCTTTGAGAAGGTTAGGAGAGAGAATGAGCTGCTCGTAGCCACCACGGCTGTCAGGGCCTCCAAGAAGTCAAACGTAATCAGGAGGGTGGTGGGGCCTGACCGCCTCAACGGGATTCTGTCGTCGGCCAAGAGCTCTTCCCTGGTCTTCGGCAGGGACACCACCGGGTTGACCAACGAAGAGATCAGGGCATGCGATGTGACTCTGACGATTGACACCTCGCCAGCTTACAGGGCCCTGAACCTCGGACATGCCGTGGCCATTGTTCTTTATGTCGCGTCGAGAGGCGGCCGAGGAAGAAAGGGGACCCAGGGGCGGGTGGCGAGGGAGGTCTTCGCCCGGAGCTTCTATGAGCTCGCCGAAGCTTCGAGGCTCCCCAGGCACAAGACGCAAAACCTGTTCGAGGTCGCAAAACGGATGGCTGCCTCGTCAGAGATTACGGACGCCCAGCTCAACCTCCTCTCCGGTGTCTTCAGGAAGGCCGTTGCCACCATGAACGAATCTCACGAATGGGGCTCGAAAACGTAGACCCCCCGCCTTACCCACCGGGTGCTTTCGAACGAGAGACGCACTGGATATTCGAATCCGACGGGCCCGGGCTGGTAGAGCCTCAGCCCCAGCTTCCTGCCCTCGAGAGTCAACGCAACTTCGTCCCCCTCCATCGTCTGAATCACCGGGACGACAACCACTATCCTCCCCTCGGAGTGAATCGATTCGGCCATGGAAGCTAGAGCGTCGTTGTAGACCGTAGCGGATTCCTCGATCATCTCCTGGGCAGTGGATGTCTTGGGCCGCGCATGCAGCTGTGGGAGGAGGAGTGGTTCGGTGACGATGGCGTCCACCTTGGTCCCCCTCAACATGCGCGATAGGTCCCTCGCATCCCCCTTCCTGATGTCGTATCCCCTGTCAGTGATGCCTCCTATGGACCACCGGAGGTTCTCTCGGGCTTCCTGTACCCGTGACGCCCTGCTGTCCACCCCGAGGCACCTAAGGGATTTCGTGTAGGCCTCGACCAGGATGGTACCCGAGCCACAGAAGGGGTCGAGCAGGGTCTGACCCGGCTTCAGCCCAGCCAGGTTCACCAACGTGCGGGCAAGACGAGGGGAGAGGGAAATGTCAGAGCGGGGGGAAGGCTTGCGGGTCCCCCTCCGCCGCATCGCGGCCGAGTCTGGCACCCAGGCGGTGGGGCCAAGGGCGAAGCCACCGTGATATGGGAAGGCGACGACGTCGAGGGCCTCCCTGGTAAGAACCCGCTCGGACAGGAGCTCGTTCCCTTCAGGCCTTAGGAGTCTCACTTTCTTCAGCCCCGTTTCCCTGATTCCGTCGAGCATCGACCTGACAAGGTCTTCATAGTCGTCATCTCCGATTTCGTACCCGCTTAGGGACACGTTCGACTTGGCTTCAAGGAACGGCGTCACGAGGTTGACGAGACCAGTCATGTCTGCTGACGGGGAGTCAAGCATTGATGTGACGGGGGCGCATTTGTGTACTCCTGAGAGTTCAGCGACATATTTCGGCGGTAGATGGTCGACGTGGAAGACAGAGACTCTCTCCGTGGGGGCTTCGGCTTGGGTGACCGTCCTTCCAAGCACTGTGCACGCCTCCAAGACAGAGAGCTTGCCGAACGCGAGGACGAGTGATATCTCGTCTGCCTCGAGGACATGTGGAGGTAGGACGAAAGGCATTTTCAGCCAGCGCCAGTCAGCCGTCGGACTAGAACCTATTGGTCAGATGACCCACGCTTCTCTTTCGACGTCCCTCTTGTCGAATCCTATCTTCGAAGTAGCGTAGGGCAGGTCTCCGAAGAGGCTGGCCTCGTTCTGGTCGCGGTAGAGCGCGTCCACTATCCGCCCAAGAGCGTCTCCCTTCATTATGCCGCTCCCGCTGTCCCCTCCTACCACGATCAGGTTCTCGTGGGTTACCTTGGCACTACGGCGCCATTCATCACGTAAAGGGAGAGATGATTGTCGGCATCTCTGGCAGTAGGCGTCCAGCCGTCGAAGGTCCACTCGTAGGAGACCACACGGGTCCCTGGCTTGAGCTCGGCCATCAGCTTCGACTCCAGCCTTCGGTTGGTCCCCTGTGATAAGAACGTTGTAACGATTGTCGCTTCGCTGAGGTCGACGCGAAAGAAGTTCCCCCAGATTATCTTTACCTGCCCCTCCAGGTGCAGGAGGGAAATCGTCAGCTGGGAGAAGAGCACCCTGAACGGGTCAGCCTCAACTCCGACTCCCCTGGCGTGGAACCTCCTGGCTGCTTCCACTACGATTCTCCCGTCTCCTGACCCGAGATCGTAGATGACATCTGAAGGGCCGGCGCCGCTCATTTCAAGCATCTTCCTGACTTTGCGCCTCGACGTGGGTTCCCAGCCCGCCCCGAGGGGTGCCGACCAGATCACAAAGATCCCGAAAGTGAGGGCAGAGATGATGATGGCCCAGACCCAGATTGACGCCAAGTGCCAGCCTATGAACTCGGGGGCACGAGTATGAAAACGATTTCCATTTCAGAGATTCCAGTCTCCTGGCCGATTCTGGACCGTTGACGCGGGGCCCTGCGGAGACGAGCAGAGAGGTTGGTTTGGTAGACCTGGTGGAGTACTCTAGAAGGACCTGTCTAGAAAGACCGATTAGACCTACACACATCCCCCTCGTTATGGCGAAGGGCATCCTACAGTATGGGGAGCTGGCGAAGTACTACGACCTCCTTTACCAGTGGAAGGACTACGAGAAGGAGGCTGGCGTATTGAAAGAACTCGTTGGACGATACAAAACCTCCCAAGGGAACTCTTTGCTTGACGTTGGGTGCGGGACTGGGAAGCATCTGCGGTATCTGACGAGTGAGTTTGACTGCATTGGCATGGACGCCAGTGAAATGATGCTTGAACAGGCCCGGCGCAGTGTGAGGGAGGTCAGGTTCGTCCAAGGAGACATGGTCAGTTTCGATCTGGGAAGGCAATTCGACATAATCCTCTGTCTTTTCAGCTCGATTGGGTACGTTAGGACCTACACAAGACTCCGTAAGACCATGAAAAATTTCGCGAGGCACCTAAGGACTGGCGGGGTGACAATCATCGAGCCTTGGTTCACGAAATCGACGGTCAAGCCGGGGTATGTCCACGTACTTACTCAGGGAACGGACGACCTGAAGATTGTAAGGGTGGACTACACCGACGTTAGGGGTAATATGACAATCCTTGACGAGAGAATCGTGGTGGCAGAGAGAAGCAAGGGGATATCCACCTACAAGGACCGGATGGTCATGGGTCTCTTTGAGAAGGACGAGTTTCTCAGGGGGATGGAGAGGGCGGGCTTGAAGGCCAGGTATCTCAAAAAATCGCTGGCCCCTGGGAGAGGTCTCTACATGGGGACGAAGCCGTAACCCTATCGTCCGCAAAAGTGAAACGGGTAGTGCTTACGATTCCTGCAAGGTCTTGGACAGTCGTTTCGCCCAAAGAGCGTTCTCTCCTGTCTCGTCGTGCCTGAGATAGACATAACACTCTTTGGCCTCGTCCGAGGACTCGCGAATTTTCTCCGACCACGTGTCAATTGCCTTCCCGTCGTAGGAGTCCTTTCTCAAACGGAAGTACGCCATCTCTCCGGTGACCTTGAATGTGGGCTCCAGGTCCTCGGTCTCGGCTATGCAGAAGCCGGTACCATGGTCCTCGAGAAGCCGATAGGTCGAATCTGTGAACCATGATGGGTGCCTGAATTCGAAGACCTTGGGCTTGATGTCAGTGGTGTCTGATAGAAACTTCTGGAGGAGGTCATGGTCGAATCTGGAGAACGGCGGGAGCTGGAAGAGGATGGGACCGCGTCGCTGGCCGATACCACTCAATGTCGCAGACAGCTTCTCGCTCGCTTCGGCGGCACCATTGCCCAGCTTGAGTATGTGGGTGATCAGCCTGGGGGCTTTGAACGCAAATCGGAAGTCCGTCCGAGTCTTGCCAGACCAGCCCTTGATCATAGCCGCGCTGGGGGCTGCGTAGAAGGAGCTGTTGATTTCAACGCTCCCTAGCTGCTTGGAGTAATAGCCAAGAAACTCCTCACTCTTGAGGCCCTCGGGATAGAACCTTCCGATCCAGCTGGAGTAGCTGAACCCCGAGACTCCTACGAACACTTTCACGGAAGAGTCTTCTCATGTCGTATGAAAAAAGTATCGTCAATTTAGCAACGTTAATTATCACGGAAAGGTCTCATAGGGAGAGAATGGCGAAGAAGGACATCTTCTCAGAAGTGGAGAAACAGGCTGAGAGCGCTGCTGTCTCACGAGCTTCCTGGCGCGGAGTGCTCAGCCTGAACATACCCACCCTCGGACTTGGAGCCGTCGAGTACCACCTGAGGGGGGCGAAGGCTCATGGGGATCTCCAGCCCGTGAAGGTTGTCAAGTTGGATAAGAAGAGCGGTAAGGAGGTTGTGAGCAGGGAAGTCCCTAGGATTTACCGCTACAAAGAAGGGCCCAACGGGGAGCGACTGGACGTTCAGGAGGTCACCCCCGAGGAGGTGAAGAAATTCGTTAGGTACAAGGGGGAATTCCCGATAACAGTTAGGACTGAAAAGAGGTACTTCCTAAAGTACGAATTGGAGTTCGAAGGGAAGTGGATTGAGATCCCCCTCGACCAGACGATAGACAAACAGGAGGGGGAGGAAGTGGAGCCCTTCGAAAGGACGACGAAGATAGAAGTCGATCCCGATGGTTTTGTCCCCATCGAAAGGGTTTCGGAGTACAAGTTCAAGGAGGTCTATCAACTCGCTCCTGACACGGACAAGAAGGTAGGGGAGACCAACTCCAGAGTCACGCAGCTTGCGAGATACCTCATTGAGAAGGACATGGCACTGGTGGCGTTCTTCTCCTGGGGAAGGGGGTACAACTTCTACACCTGCGTAATCTATCCCTATGAGAGGAAGGACGGGCGGCTCTGGCTGCTCATGGGGCTGAGCGAGGGAATCCTCAAGCTCGACGACGCTTGGGCCCTTGTGGAGGAGAAAGGGGCGTCGAGGCTACCCGCGGTCCCCGTGGCTCGTAAGAAGCCGAAGGTAATGCTCTCGAAATAGATTGAGCGAAGAGCTCCCGACGTACGTCCAAGAGAACTACTCTAAGGCGGTCAAGCTCGAGCTAGGCAAATGGTTGGCGAAGAACCCTCTCCCGAGTATCGTCGAGACCAAGTACGACGGCATCCGCGTGTTCCTCTTCAAGAGTGGAGACAAGCTCGTACTTTCTAGCAAGCATGGCGGAATCTACACCCCAAAGAGCACGCCCCAGGTCTTCTCGAGGATCCCCGAGTTCCTCCACGCACCCAACCGGATGATCCTGGATGGAGAGTACGTTGCCAGAGAGGCGAAGGGGCTCTTCCTCTTCGATGTCCTTCAAGTCGACAACCGCGACATACGTCCCAATCCTCTGACCGAGAGGAAGAAGATACTGCATGAGATTCTAAGGGGGTCCGGACTCGAAGTGGAATATGCCATTGCGAGGACCTCGGAGAAGATCATGGCGTTACGGGACGATGCGGTGAAGGAGGGCCGGGAGGGGGTCATAGTGAAGAATCCCCAGTCGAGCTATGGCCAGCCAAGTTCCTGGCTGAAGCTGAAGAAGTTCGATACCGTGGACGTTTTCGTTACGGGGATTGTGGAAACCAAGGAGATGAGGAGCACCGGGATCCCTAGGTCTTGGTCCGTCGCCGTCTTCGACGACAATGGGCAGGTAGTGGAGCTTGGAAATGTGGGCTCGACGGTTGAAAGTGTGGACCCACGCAAGGTGAAGAAGGGTTCGGTGATCGAGGTGAGGTTCCAGGAGGTCACAAGGGACAAGAAGCTGAGAGCGCCGTTTATTCTCAGGATAAGGCATGACAAGACCCCCGATGAGTGTCTGCTCTCCCAGCTCTCATAGAGGTCCGTGGCTTGTCTTCCAAGAAAGAAATTAGATTGGACGATGCCCGAGAAATCGCGCAGGACTTCCTGTCCAAGACCGAGAGCCTTTACAAAAAGCACCTACTCGCCGGCAGCATCAGGAGAAGGAAGCCCATCGTCCATGACATTGACATCGCCGTAATCCCGAAGGAGAAGGCCTTCGGATCTTGGAAGGACAAGGTGACCAAAAGGGTGTCCGAGATCGGAGGAAGGGTAACATCCTTCGGAGATACAATAACGAATTTTGCCTACCGAGGAGTCCAGATCAACCTGTTCATCTGTTTGAACGAGGACGCCTGGGGCGTGACAGAGATGTGGGCCACAGGGCCAAAGGGGCATACCATTGGGATGACCATCAAAGCGAGAGATCGGGGCCTCATCATCAATTCGAAGGGGCTTTGGACGCGCGATAATCCTCCGAGGTTGATTAAGATGAAGACGGAGAAGGATGTCGGTAGGCTGCTGGGGTGGAGGTACAAGCCCCCCGAGGAAAGAGGGATCGAGAAGAGAGGGAAGGCCTTCGAGTTGTAGTCTTCGAGGACTAGTTGTGTTCAGGGTGTAGCTTCATCCAAGCCTTCTCTTCTTTGGTAGGGGTTAGCGGATACCCAACCATGTAGAGGAACATCCGGGCGGTCGACGGGCCCATGAACTTGAACCTCCTTGGAAGATCCTCGAGTAGGAGTTTCTCTTTGTTCCCAAAACCATCTATGTAGTTCCTGAATGAGCCGTGCTCCTTCCCAAGGTCCATTACTGCACGTGCATTCTGAATTGTTGCCCATATTTTCTTCTCGTTACGAATGATCCGTGTGTCATTCATCAAGGCCTTGACGTCTTTGTCCGACAGCTTCGAGACTTTCGCCGGGGAGAAACCATCGAACGCCTTCCTGAAGTCAGGCCATTTCTTCTCCACCATTCTCCAGTTCAGGCCCGCAGTGAAAATCGCCCTGGACATCAAGTCGAAGTAACCGGCGTCATCTTTTGGCGGTTTCGTGCTCCAATGGGGCACGGCGGCCTTTCGCGGAGAAACGATATAGGCTTTGAGAATTCTCTTTGAGACGAAAAGAGCGGGCCCTGATTCATGGTGAATGGCGGATTCGGGCACGAAGCTTAATTAGCAATGCACGGAGCCGGCTTTTTGAGGAAAGAGAACTATCCACGGGAAGAACTACAGAGAACAAAAGGGGATGTTCTACAGTAAGAAGTTCGCCCCAGGAGCCCCGAACCCCAAGGTGGCCCGTTTCACCACTGGTAAGTATAGAGACGATTACGACTACATGTTCAAGCTAGTCTCGGAGGGGAGGGTGCAGATTAGACACAACGCCCTGGAGGCGGCGAGAGTCGCGGCCAGCAAGAAGGTCGCGTTGATTGGTGAGGAGAACTTCTACCTGAAGGTGGTGACCTACCCGCACCTGGTCCTCAGGGAGAACAAAATGATTGCTACCGCAGGAGCAGACAGGCTTCAGGAAGGTATGAGGAAGGCGTTCGGGAAGCCCATCGGCCTTGCCGCGCGGGTAGACATAGGAAGCACTGTCCTCGAGCTGAGCCTGAAGGCGGAGAACTTCGAGAAGGGGAAGGAAGCCATGAAGGCCGCAGCGACAAAGCTACCCATGAAGACGAGGGTAGAGATCGTCAAGCTGGAACACGCCGTGGCGCCAGCCCAAGCCAGCACATAAAGTAAGAAAGCGTACGCCGCCCATGACGGGAATAGTATTGTATGAAAAGTGTTGAGTTCCCCGCAGACTACCAGAAGTATATAACCGGCCCGCGCAGGCCACAGCCGAAAACCGAGGTACCCTGAGGTTAACGCCATGACTGTTAGGATAGATGAAGGCAAAGTATTCGCGATTATCGAGGCTAAGAAGCCAAAAACCGTGCTGGTCAACGCTCCCGGCGGACTCCTCAGGCAGACCAAAGAGCTCATGGAGAAGGTGAAGGAGAAGTACGGCGTCACCAGCATTCTCTCAGGTGACAGCTGTTTCGGTATATGCGACACGGTCGACGATGACGTTGAGAAGCTTCAAGCCGACCTGGCACTCCACATAGGACACAACGCCGCCGTTGCCCAGGTGGGGGACTACACCTACCTGATAGATGCCATAGATGATGTGGAATTCGGGGAAGTGGTCGACGCTGCAGCCAAGGTCCTGGCCCCATACAGGCGGGTAGGGCTCGCTACCTTTAGCCAGCACCTGCATCAACTCAACCCGGTCAAGGAGAGGCTGGAGGCGAAGGGGTTCCAGGTGTTTGTAGGGAGAAGGAACGAGCTGATGCTAGAAGGCCAAGTCTTCGGCTGCGACTTCTCGACTTCGTACCCGATTCGGGAGCAGGTCGATGCCTTTGCGTTCCTCGGCGAAAGCGAGTTCCATGCTGTGGGGCTAGCCTTGGCCACCGGGAAGCCCACCTTCATGCTCGACCCGTACATGAACGAGGTGACAGATATGCAGCGAGCTGCCGAGGAGAGGAAGAAGAGGGCCATCCTTGCCGTGTACAAGGCCCTTGACGCCAGGGTTTTCGGGGTCATCACAGGGCTGAAGGAGGGACAGAAGATGGTCGGAAGGACCAGGTGGATCACGAAACGGCTCGAGGCGAACGGAAGGAAGGTGATTCAGTTTGCCATGCGCGATGTGACACCGGAACGCCTTGCCCCTCACAGAGAGATTGAGGCCTTCGTACAGACGGCATGCCCAAGGATATCGGTCGACGGGTTCACCTTCGACAGACCGGTCCTTTCAATACCTCAGGCAGATGCTTTAGTGGCGCTTATTGAGGGGAGGGAGCCGGGGGAATTCCTCGAGAGACCAAAGTGGATTGAGCTCACGGTGGGGCTGATCAAAAAATGAAAGAAACCAAAGCAAAGGCCGTGGACGTGCTACCTGGGGACAAGCTTGCTGTGTCAGAGGAGTTCCTGCCAGGCCCGAACACATACGACGATTCTGGACTCATCAGGGCCCTCAGGGCTGGTTCCATCTTCAAAGATGCGAAGAACATGGAGATATCAGTCAAACCGGCAGCCGAGGCTGAAATAATCAAGGTGGACGATTGGGTGACCGGGCAGGTGGAGGCAGTCCAGGCAAATTCTGCCAATGTCCACATCTATTTCCACAACGGGAAGCCGACATACAAGGACTTCTCAGGGATGCTCACACTCAGAGGACTGTCTGGAGGCGGCCGAGGCGCCCGGCGGACGACCCCTGTCAAGACCGGGGACATCGTGAGGTGTAGGGTCTTCAGCCTCCTTAACGGGATGATTCACCTGACAATTGACGAGCCAGACATGGGCGTCGTCTACGCCCTTTGTGGCAACTGTGGCAAGCCCCTCTTGAGAGGAAGCACCACCCGGGCAAAGTGCGACGAGTGTGGGAACGTGGAAGAGAGAAAGCTGGCCAGGGACTTTGAAACGACCCCCATCGAGCCCTGACCACCGGATAAAACGCGGGACTTGAAACAGGCTCTTCTGTACATTTATAATGAAGAGTTCGAGGGGCGGTCAGGCAAATTGCAGGTCCAGACAACCACAGAAGATGAGAAGGGCCTAACGGTAGAGATCACAGGTGAAGACTACTCACTGGCCGAGATTGTCCACCACGAGCTCCTCGAGGAGAAGAGCGTCACTTTCGCGGGCGTGCTCCCTCCACACCCTTTGATCAAGAAGCTTGTTCTGAAGGTGAGGGCCCAGCGCATAAAGCCCGAGAAGGCATTTTCCAATAGCGTGGAGCGAGCCATGGAGACCACCCAAGAGCTCCTCGACGGCGTCAAGAAGGCACTGGGCGGTGGGCCTGCCTGAGCCTAAAGTTCTGCCCGAAGTGCGGCACGCGCCTTAAGCTCAAGCAGGTCAAGGGAGCAAAGGAGGTCACGATTACCCTCGTCTGCGACAACTGTGGATATACGAGCAAGCCTCCGACTCAGACTGTTAAACAGTCGACGGAGGAGGAGCTCGCCAATACTCCCCAGATTAAGGTCGTAGGAGACAAGGAAGCGAAGCTCAGCTCCCTCCCAACAACGAAGATCGAATGTCCCAAGTGCGGACATAGCGAGGCTTTTTGGTGGTTCCTGCAGACAAGGAGTGGGGACGAGCCCCCTACACAGTTCTACAGATGCGCCAAGTGCAACCACACATGGCGAAGCTACAGCTGACCACGCGAAGTCCCGCTCAACCTTGAATAAGTATGACATCCGCTGGTTTCGATAAATAGTCAGTGCACTTGAAGTGGTCACTGAACGTTAGTTCAGGCTCAAACATCGTCTCTGATGTATACTTCCACCGCTTCTCCCCCTGCAATCAGGATGTCAGCGCTTGCCGCGGGGATTGATGCAACGTCGTCAGCATCGTAGGGCCCGTAGCGCCTCATGTCCAGCCCAACGAGCTCGTTGACATGCTTGACGAACCTCACGGTGATGCTCCTCTGAGACTCGCTAAGATGGGCGAACTCGACGAAGGAGGGCTGGCCGGAGGCAATGGCGTCGACGAACGTCTGGAAACGCCTCTGGAACTTCTGCTCGGCAGAACAGACGTACCTCTCCTCGGGAAGGAGTTGTAGGAGGGCGTTCTGCTGCATGGCTTTCCTTGTCCTGAGCCGAAGTAGCTGCTTCACCATTGACTCGATCATCCTCGATTGGGTGGCTGTGAGGTGGATGGACACCTCCGAGGCGCCGGAACTCGCCGACCTCTTCAGCTTCTGGCTGTAGACTGAAAGCCGGGAGTAGAAGTCGCTCGGGAGCGGGAGGAGAGAATTCGACGTGGACTCGGAATCGAGCCTCCTCTTCAAGTATTCAAGCGTGGTCTCGGCCATTTACATTTCGACCTCCCCGAGTCCCCGGGTTAATATCGAGACCGCCGCGTAGGAGGGCAACTCGACCGTCTCCGGCTTGGAAAAAGGACCGAAGTCCCTGTGCTTCATTCTGAACTTGGGGTAAAACTCAACTTTGACCTTTACGGGCCTGTCGCTTAGTACCACCGGGTCCTCCTGCGGGTCGAAGCTCTCCGCTGACTCGATTCTCTTCTTCAGCATCCCTGTGTCTCCGTGAAGGGTTCCTGATAATCTGAAAACGCGGTGAATGTCAGTCGTCACCGAGGAGTCAACCATGGCGCGCTGCGACGAAATCGATTCGGACACGAGTTTCTGCAGAGTTCCGGTGTAGTCCTGTCTTCGCTCATCCACATATCCGGTGATTCGCTTCGTCCATCCCGCCCCCAGTGGTCCGGTTGGAGGCCTTCGCCTGAGAGACGACGCCAGCGTCTGGTTAGGAGGAAGACCCGATCCTCGCATGTACTCGGCGATTTCCCCTCTGGCTGCCTGATTGAGCGCGTCGAACCTTCCGTCGAAAACGTGCAGGTGGTAACCTCTGCTGCCGGAGAAATAGAGTCGGATCAGCTTGCGTTCAACCCCGAAATCGTTAGCGAGGAAGCCAATGACTCGCATGGCATGGTCTTTGGCAGCGTCAAGGCACGTCTCGCATTTGCCGTGGAACTCGGCCACCGAGCCTCCGCACTTCGTGCACTTTTCGGGACGGGGGAGCTTTCCCGACGCATGGCATTTCTCGCAGTACCAGAGGTCATGGCCCCTCTTGCAGGGAGTTGGGATGTCGGTTGCGTCTATGTCAAAAATTAGCTCGGCACCCAGCCACCCCTTCTCCTCGATAGGCCTGCTGGGATACTCGTAGCGTGCGTTCGAGCAGTAGACCGATGACGGGGATTGCTTCAGGATTTCTGCTAGTGCTTCGCCCTTTGTTCTGAAGGACAGGTGCCTGACCATGCCTCCCCCGAATGGGATGTAGCCGAACTCCCTGGCTTCCGGGTCGTCGGGTACCTCTATCCTGTCGCCACCGTGAAAATAGTACTCGCGATAGGCATTTTTCAGCCATGCCTTTGTGCCGTCGTTCATTTTCACCCGGTTCCCCGCCAGCGTGCAGATAAGGCATCCGTCTTGCCGTAGTTGCCAAATCCGGTCTCTCCGTCTTGTTACGTGACGGGGGAGGGAAATGCGAATTTCAGGCTCCGGTCGAACATCGTGGTCGTTAAGAAGGATTGGCGACTGTATTGCGACTTGAGGGTCCCGCTAGAAGCCTACCTCTAAATGAAGGGAGCCAAGGTCTATTCGCTCGTGGTCGATGTCCCCTTCTCGCCCCTTGACATTGACCTCGGCCATCTCGCCAGGGGCGAACGTCCATTCCGCCATAACCCAAATGGCTCCGGACCCGAGCGGTAAGATCTACACACTGAAGTTCGAGCCTCCTCCTGGAATGATGAGGGAGCTCAAGCGCGGGATGGGCGCCTGGTGGTAGAGGCAGGCAGTTTCAGGAACGGTCGCAAGAACCCGTCTTTTCACAGTCAAGGCTTATTATCCGACCCCGAAAAGGCGGCGTGAGGGCTCTTTCGATTGTTTCTGGCGAAAACTGCAACTTCGTCCGAGTGGAAAGCAATAGCCGCGGCCGTCAAGACGCTCGTCGAGGAAGCAACGTTCGAAGCGAATGGCGAGGGTCTGACTTTTAGGGCGATGGACCCGTCTCATGTGGCGCTCGTGGACTTGGCCATGCCCAACGCGAGCTTCGCTTCGTTCGAGTGTGACAAACCGTTCAAGTTCAGCGTGAGGGTAGAGGATCTGGTGAAGCTCATTGGAAGATCGGACTCCAAAGACAGCGTGGAAATCTCGAGCACAGAGGAAGATGCGATTGCTGTCAAGCTAAGCAATGGATACAAGCGCGAGTTCACTATACATTTGATTGAAAGCACGGCGGGGTCGGCTCCACTCCCGAAGCTCGAGTTTGATACGAAGGCCTCGCTGACCAAGACTATCTTGGAGAAGGTGCTTGGAGACATCTCCGTGGTTTCGGACCAGGTTACGATACAGGCATCCAAAGACAAGCTGGCCTTCTCCGGAAAATCAGACGTTGGAAAGGCTGAAATCGGGTTGGCGAAGAACGACGCCGATGTCCTCGAGCTCAACGTGGGGGCCGAAAGCAGGGCGACATACTCCATCGATTACATCTCAGGAATTCTGAAGGCTCTCGGAGGGGTTACTGACACTGTTCAGTTGGAGTTCAGCACCAAGAAACCGATTCGCCTTGAAATGAAACTGAACGACCAGGGTGCGAAGCTCTGGTACTTCCTCGCACCGCGCGTCAGCGACTAGGCCATGATACGAGTAAAGCGCCACCCCCTATCTCACCTTTCTCTAGTTTCGTCAAGACCTCGTTAGCCTCTTCGCCCCACGAGCACTTTCGGGGAGCTCCATTGGCCAGTGCAGTTGGCTCGAATCGGCCCAGACGATTTGGAATCCGTAAATATCTCAGATAGGACTAGACTTCGTTGTAGGCGTGGGCGGAGAACGTACAGTTCTGGTTTGTCTCCTCGTGGTGCTCTTGATTCAGCTGCCTGCTCTGGCAGACCTGAGATCGACTTCGACGTCGTCGCAGTTTCCATTCATACTACCTCCGGGTTTCTTCACATACTTTCCCGTTGACGCCTTCACGAACCCCACCATCGTCCATTACTCTCTTACGAGCAACACCAGTGTCTCGACGGCGTTGATGACGGCGACCCAGTTCCTGGATTTCAATAGCAGCAATGGATTGGTGTCTAACTCGATAACCTATCAGAACGGGACCGAAAGCGACCGGACTCTGCGTGTGAGCGTGGGTTCGTATGACGTCCTCGTGTATGCATACGGTAGAACGGCAAACGCCAGTCTCGATTTGACTGTCTTCCCGAACAACCCGCTCGGCTTTGGTCCTCCGGCGCCTCCGGAACCGTCTGGAATCGTCTCCTATGGTCTTACGAACCAGTCTGGCATGGATACCCCGTATGCGATCGCTTCAACAGACGTAATCGGGGTGGCTTCAATTTCGTCAATCAATGCCTACAACGCCACCGCTGAATCGGTCGGGGAAAACCCGTCTGGTGCCTCCCTCCAACTCAACTCTGTGCTCGTGGTAAATGAAAGAGGAGGAGCCCAGGCCTACTGGTGCCAGAACACCCCTGACTTCGTGACATCGGCGTCTCAGGTAGCCCTGGCGGACAACGTCTGGAATTACAGCGCCAGCGGCTTTCTTTCGAACGACTCCATTACATCAGAGGGAGGAGGTGGTTACGTCTCCACCTTCCAGCAGAACGGGACCACCGAATACTACTACGCATATGAGGAGAGTAACTCCTCCTACTCGCTCCCTCTCGGTTTGGTGCTCCTCATCAACGCCACCGCAGAACCCGGAACGGGAGTCTTGGTCCAATTTGGGGCGTCGTTGACTGGCGATTCTCCAGGGGTCAAGACTGGGGCCGACTGGTTCGACAACGTTACCATTCACGACCCCACTGTCACCGGCGCCTACTTCTTCACAGCTGGAAACTACACCACGCCTATCGGCACGTTCTACGACACGGAGCTGGTCTTCGGAGGCGAGGGCGGCGGAGAGGAGACCAATTTCATGCAGCTCGGCGCGAATCTGGGCCTCTTCTATGCAAACAGCACCAGCGACAGGATGAACTCGTTCCCATCATACTTCAGTTTCGGCTTGGACACCGCCGAGGCCGCCGACAACGCGGTGGTGAAGTATCTTGGGAACGGAACCGCGAAGGTATCCGTCGGCACGCCCAACTACGACTATCTGGGCGCAGCTTCGGGGAACTTTGCCCTCACGTCTGTGGAAAGCGCCCTTGGTATTGCCGGCGCACAGACCAACGGATCGTCGTCCTCGACCCCTGGGGTGACCACCTCAAC
>Ga0187770_10000152_pt1 | contig 32154 bp, 25 predicted proteins | sample 0116_SJ02_MP02_2_FD_133154 | JGI IMG/M metagenome (GOLD analysis project Ga0187770, IMG submission 133154) | Tropical peat soil microbial communities from peatlands in Department of Meta, Colombia - 0116_SJ02_MP02_20_MG | ecosystem: Environmental > Terrestrial > Soil > Wetlands > Peat | place...
CCAACTCTGCTTCTTCATCTCCTGAAGCATTAAAGAGGCGGGCTTGGGCGTTGCAGAGATCATCACAGCTTCGGCTCCCAAGCCTCGGAACTTGTTGAATTGGGCTGTCACGTCCACATCGTCTGGCGAAGCATCATCGTAGGCAAGCAGTTCGAGGCCATATTTCTTCAGACGTTCCACGGCCCCCTGCTTCGTGATCTCCCCGATCTCACCCTTAGCACCGAAGAGGACAATCTTCTTGAGCTTCCTGTCTCTGACCAAGTAGTCCACCATTAAACGCATGTGATCGATGTAGTTCAACCTGCATAAAAAGACAAGGTTATTATCCTTCAGCACGGAGGGAACTCCTGTTCCCGGGTTGATGGTCGGTACATTGAATTCCTTGATCACGGGCAAACACGCGATGGTTGGCCCAGTTCCCATGGGTTCGGCGAACAGAAAGACCTCGTCCTTCTCCACAAGCTTCTTGGCGACGGCAACCGACTTGGGGGGGCTAAAATCGTCATTGTAGGAGATATATTCAAGCTTCCTGCCATGGACCCCACCCTGGTCGTTCGTAAACTCGTAATAAGTCCTGTGGCCCGTTGATTCGCTGACCCCGGGGTATGCAAGGGGACCTGACATGGCAACCCAGGCGCCCGCCATGATCTTATCTTTCGTCACCCCCCTCACCTGGCCAAAAGCGGAGGTAACCATCAGAACCAATAATACCGCAGTGCATGAAACAAATAGACTCCTCTTTCTCATAAAGACCCTCCTTCCTTTCCTATTTTTTGTTCGGAAAAACCGAGCCACCTCCTTTCCACCTTATCGTATAGATTGAAAATCATCCCACTAAACCCAAAAGGCATGAAGATGAGAACCAGCACCAGAACCATTCCCTGAATTACGATCAGATAAAGCTGGTAGCTCTTTCCTACGGCCTCCGGGAGAAAGGTGAGGAAGATGGGGCCAATGATCGACCCCAGGATGGAACCCGTCCCTCCCACGATCACCATCTCCAGAAGGAGGACAGAGACCAGGAGATCAAAGCTCGAAGGATCGATGAAGGAAACGACCGGCGCGTAGAGGGCACCGGCGAGGCCGCCGAAAAAGGCGCTGATGACGAAGGAAAGGGTTTTGTACCACATGAGATTGATCCCCATCGTCTCGGCGGCGATCTCATGATCCCGGATGGCGACGAAAGCCCTTCCCGTCTTCGTCTTCAGGATATTGGTCGAGATCAAAACCGTGAGGACCACAAAGAAGAGGACAAGGAAGTACTTGCTCTTATCTCCGCTAAAGACAAAACCCAGCAGAGTAACCTTCGGAACCTGAATCCCCAGCGCCCCCCCGGTCAGAGACTTCCAATGAAGGAAAAGTTCTCCCATCACGTAGGCAAAGCCCATCGTCACCATGGCCAGGTAATGGCCGGAGAGGCGGAGGGCGGGCAGCCCGATGGCGAGGCCGAAGAGGGCGGCAATCGAGCAGGACGCCAAAATGACCAGTGGATAGGGAATACCGGCGACCCGGGTCATCAAGATACCCGCCGTATAAGCCCCAACCCCCAGGAAGGTCGCATTGGCGATGGAGATGAGCCCCGTAAATCCAAATAGAATATTTAGACCGAGCACTCCAATGATGTAGACCCCTGAAAGGGTAAAGAGGTAGTTCAAGAAAGGAGACATCAAAAAGGGAAGGACGACGAGAATGCCTCCCAACACGGCAAGGGATGCCCACTTTCGTTGAACCATTTCACACTCTTTTCATCTTCGGAATGCCAAAAATCCCGGTAGGCCTTATACAGAGCACACCGATCAGAACGAGGAACGTAAAGGCCTGCTTATACTCCGTCGGAAGATAGTATCCGGCAAAAGACTCCATCACTCCCAAGGTGATCCCTCCAACAATACACCCCGGGATGGATCCAAAGCCGCCGAGCACGCATGCGACAAAAGCCTTGAGGGCGACGATGCCCATATTCGTGTCGATAAAGGTAAAAGGAGCCAAGAGAATGGCAGCCACGCCGCCGATCACGCTCGAGATCATCCAGGTCAGGGAGCTGACGCGCCCCACCTTGATCCCCATGAGAATGGCTGCCAGCCTGTTCTGGGCAGCTGCACGAAGAGCAATCCCGAGGACTGTAAACTTGAAGAAGAGAAAGAGGACCAACATGAGGATGAGGCAGATGACTACATTTCCGATCGTCAAGGGCGTGATGACCAGATGCCAGAATCGGAGGGGAGTGATGGAAAAAGCTGGTTTGATCGAGTAGGTGTCAAAGGTCCAGGTCACTCCGGCCACTCCCCGCAGCGCAAGCCCGAGACCAAAGGTCAGCATGATGACCGTAAAAACGGGAGCCTTCATCACCGGCCTGAAGACCAGGCGCTCCAGCACGAGGCCGAGGAGAGCGGAGAAGAGAATGGTCAGGACGAAGACCTGGTAGTAAGGGAGCTTCAATATGTTCAAAAACGTGTAGGCCATAAATGCACAAAACATCATCATGTCGCCTACAGCAAAATTGATCGTATCGGTCGCCTTGAAGACCAGGATGAGGGCAAGGCCCACCAGCGAATAAATAAACCCAGTGGCAATACCGCTTACGATCTGTTGAAAAAGCATCCCTTTCTCCGTCGACCCAGCGGATATAGGATCAAAATCTACCTATAAGTATAATTCCTAGTGTGCCGTCTAGCAACTAAATTAAATAAGTCATTGCGCTAAGAGTTTATGTAACTCTCCGTAAATATTTAGAGAATCAACTCACGGCATCCAAAAAGAATAATCAATTTACTTATGGGACGCGACACTACGATTTTAGGCTGGAATCTTGTTTATGTATACTGTATACAGTATCCTTCCTTATTTGTCAAGTAGTTTTTTTGGGTCTGTCCCGAATTTGTTGCTGTGAAAGAGTGAAAAGGATTCTCTCAAGGAATATGCAGTTTTGAAGTTCCTGAGGCTCTCGACCAGCGTCTAAGCCCCCTTTTTGAAACAGAAGGGTTTCTCTCTTCGAGGAGAAGATATTCAGCGTTCTGTCAACAAATTTGGAACAGAGTAAAAATTCAGAGCTATCAACGCCTTGAACCAAGAATTAGCAGCAAATTCGGGACAGAGCTGAAAACTTGTCCGAAAATTTGTCTTGACTTTTGAGAGACAATATAGATATTTATACGGCTACACAAACTTTCCTTATGGTCATGGCGACTTGTACGTCGCCTGAAAAGGAGGAAAAATGCGCGTTGGAATTGACGTAGGTGGAACGTTTACAGATGTGGTGATGGTGGACGAAAAAAAGGGCATTTTTGAATACGCTAAGACGCCCACCACCCACTATGATTTGGCGGAGGGAGTGCTCAACGGGTTGGACGAGATTCTGAAGATCTCCCGCCGTACGGTCAAGGAAATCGATTACCTGATTCACGGCACCACCATTGGCACGAACGCAATCATTGAGGGAAAAGGAGCAAAAGTAGGTCTGATCACGACGATAGGTTTCGAAGATGTCTTGGAGATCCGACGTGTGGCGCGCCCAAAAGAGGCGGCCTTCGACTTTGAAGTCGATAACCCTCCTCCCCTTGTTCCGCGTTATCTGAGGAAAGGCATTGTCGAACGCGTCAATAGTAAAGGGAAGATCGTAACACCCCTCGATGAAAATTCGGTCCGCCAGGTAGTGAATTTCTTTAAGGCAGAACAAGTCGAGGCTATTGTCATCTCTCTTCTCTTCTCATTTCTCAATCCAACACACGAACAGCGGGTCGCAGCGATCTGTAAGGAAATGTTTCCAGAAGCATTGATCTCCCTTTCCTCTGAGATCTGTCCTGAATTCCGTGAATATGAACGGACCTGTACGACAGTGATGAACGGATACCTCGGCCCTGTGATCAAGCGGTACATGGATAACCTGATGAACCGGCTCAAACAGAAATACGGAGGAATTCGTCTTCATATCATGCAGAGCAACGGGGGATCCATGACTGCCGAAGTGGCTGGAGATCATTCTGCCCATCTCATTAATTCCGGACCGGCCGGAGGGGCCATGGCAACCGCCTTTATTAGCAAACTGATTGGCCATGATTATGCCATTGGTGCTGACATGGGGGGCACGACCTTTGACATCTCGATCATCGATAGAGGAATGCCGAGAACCACCACCTGGGGGGGTGTCGGAGAGTATCCCATCAAACTTCCCATGGTCGATATGAAGACGATTGGAGCAGGCGGGGGCAGTCTTGCCTGGGTTGATCAGAGCGGTGTGTTAAACGTAGGGCCTCAGAGCGCGGGGTCAGACCCGGGCCCGGCCTGCTACGGTTGGGGAGGTATGCTTCCAACGGTCACAGATGCAAACCTTATCCTGGGGCGTCTCAATCCGAATTATTTCTTGGGGGGCAAGCTTGCTCTTTATCCAGAAAAAGCAAAGGAGGCCATCTTGAAGCATGTGGCCGACAAGATGGGCCTCTCCCTTGAAGAAGCGGCTTTGAGTATCATTCGAATTGTCGATGCGAATATGTCTAAAGGGATCAGCGGCGTCTCGGTTCAAAGGGGTTATGACCTGAGGGAGTTCATCCTGGTTCCCTTTGGAGGAGCAGCGGCCAACCATGCTGTCGCTATTGCTGCGGAGCTCGGTATCTCTAAGATTGTCATCCCTCCCATGTGCGGAAACCTTTCTGCAGTTGGCCTCGTGGTGGCCGATGTTTCGCACGACTATGTCCGCACCGTGGCTAAACGACAACATGATCTCAATCTGCAAGACCTCTTGGAGGCGTATCAAGCTCTGGAGAGAGAAGGGATACGTCAGCTCAAGGAGGAGAATGTAGACGACAAGGACATCCTCATCGAGTGGTCGGCCGACCTCAGATATGAAGGGCAGTCCTGGGAGCTGAATGCACCGATCCTGCGAACTTCCGTTCTAGGTGCTAAGGAGCTCCAGGAAATTCTTTCCACCTTTCATGAACTGCATTACAAAGTCTACTCCTACAGTGAACCAAAGGAAATGGTGGAATTCGTCAACCTCAGGGTGAAGGCCATCGGCCGTAATCCCAGCTTAACCCTGCCCAAGGAGAAAGGGGCTCCGACTCCGCTCTCAAAAGCCGCTAAAGAGGAAAGGCCGATCTACTTCAAAGACAAGGGCTTTGTTCAGGTTCCCATTTATGAGCGCGATCGATTCGGTTGTGGGACAAAGATTCCCGGCCCGTGCTTGATTGAAGAGATGATCTCTACTGCCCTGATTCCAGAGGGATGGGTCGGGACGATCGACGAGTACAGGAATATGGTGATCACACCATCTCATTGCGGAATGTAGAATGTGAAATGCGGAATGGAAATTCCAAATTTACGCTCTTCACTCCGCACTCAACAGAGGAGGTCCTATGCCTTATCAAGCAGATCCAGTGACAATGCAAGTAATCCGCTATGGGCTGGAAGCTATTGCAGATGACATGGGGTACAACCTCATGCGGATGGGAAGGACAACCATTGTCAAGGAGATCATGGATATTAATTGTGCTGTTTTAGATGCCGCTGGTGGTATATTAGCCCAGGCTCATCTTTGTCCTTTGATGATGTTCAGCCTCCCAGAAACTGCTGCGAACATGATTAAAGATATTGACGACTTTGAAGAAGGAGACGTCATCATTTGCAACGATCCCTATTTGGGCGGCCAGCACCTACTTGATATGCAGTTCTTTTCACCCGTCTTCTTTGACGGGGAGTTGATCGCATTCGTGGCCAATATCGCTCACCAGTTAGACATGGGGGGAGCCGTGCCAGGTGGCGTTGCTGGTGGTTTAACAGAGATCTTCCAAGAAGGATTGCGCATCCCCTTTGTCAAGCTGTACCGAAGGGGCAAAGAGGACCGCAAGATTTTCGACTTCATTGGTAGGAATATCCGGATCCCCGAGAAAACCTTGGAAGATTTTAGGGCCCAGGCGGCGACAACCAATGGAGGAGTCCAACGAGTGAAGCAGTTGGTTGCTAAATACGGGCTTCCTGTCTACCTGGGGTGTACCGAAATGCTTCTCAATTATGCTGAAGACATGGTGCGTCGAACATTTAGGGCGATGCCGGATGGAGACTTTACGGGCATTGATCAGGTTGACGATGATGGAATTTCGGATGTTCCCGTTAAAGTTCAAGTCAATGTCCATAAGAGAGGCGATGAAATCACCGTCGATTTCAACGGGACAAGCCACCAAGCCAAAGGTAACATCAATTGCCCTTGGTCCTGCACCAAGGGAGGAGTATTCTACACCGTCGTTGGGATCGTTGATCCTTACATGGTCGTCAATTCAGGGACATTCCGGCCCATACACGTGGAGAGTGATGAAGGGCTCGTCACAAGACCGCTGCCTCCTGCAGGAGTGACAGCTCGTAGCCAGGTGATGACGAAAATCACCGAGGCCATGCTTAAGGCCATGAGTCAAGTCGTGCCCCATAAGGTGGTCGCTGGGAGCCACGGCCAGGCGTGCACCTGCAGCTTCACAGGTATTCACCCGGAGACGGGGAGACGGTTCAGTTATATCGAAATTCAGGGCGGCGGGGCTGGAGCAAGACCCGACAAGGACGGGCCGGATGGCCAGGATCTCCACTTAGGACGGTTCCTGAATACGCCCGTAGAGGCTGCCGAGCTTGAGAATCCTGTAACGATTGAACGCTACGAGTTCATCCTGGATTCTGGAGGGGCGGGAAAATACCGGGGAGGCCTTTCCCTCCGGAGGGATATCCGATTTCTGACAGATGTAACATGGGCCAGATATTCTGACCGCCAGAAGTTTGCGCCTCAAGGACTCTTCGGAGGTAAGGAGGGAGCGAAGGGAGAATTAATATTGAATCCTGGTACATCCGGAGAACAGAAACAGAAGTCTAAAGGAGTAAACCAAATAAAAGCAAATGATGCCCTGAGCATCCGGTTACCTGGAAGCGGCGGCTATGGCCCTCCCTGGGAGAGAGACCCTGAAATGGTGAGATGGGATGTGTTGAACAATAAGGTCAGCCGGAAGTCCGCCAGGGAAGACTATTTCATCGTGCTGAACGACGATTTGACAATCAATAAGGAGGAGACGGAAGCGTTAAGGAGGAAAGTCAAATCAGGGAAATAGGAGGCTTTATGTACGGTGATCGTGCCCGAATTGGGTTGATCGTTCCTTCCAGTAATACGGTGTGCGAACCTGAAATGGCCAGACTCTCTCCTCAGGGGGTGAATACTTATGCCACGAGAATCCTATTTGAACCGACTCCAAGGGGTCTTCGGAAGATGAAGGATGATGTCGAAAGGGCTGCTTCCGAGCTTTCGAGTGAGAATATCTCTCAGATCATCGCTTTTTGCTGCACCGTGGGAAGCCTGATAGGAGAAGTAGGCTATGATAAAGAGATCATCGGTCTCATCGAGAAAAAAACCCAAACCCTTGCCATTACCACCGCAACAGCAGTCAAAGCAGCTTTAGACATCTTAAGAATTAAGAGAGTGGCCATCGGTACTCCCTATACGAGAGAGACCAATCAACTCGAAGAAGAAGGGTTAAGGCGAAGCGGATATCTCGTCACCAGAATCATGGGTTATCATGAACATATTTCTCCAGAGACATTCAAGAATGAGATGATTGGCCACCTTACTCCTGAAATCGCTTATGAAATGGGTCTCAAGGTTAATGGTCAGGAGAATGAGGCCATTTTTCTCAGTTGCACCAATTTCAGGACAATCGAGATTATCGATAGATTGGAAGCAGAAACGGGAAAACCGGTTATTTCCAGCAATCAAGCAACGATGTGGTATGCCTTGAGGAGATTGGGATTGAATGATTCGATCAAAGGTTATGGTCAATTATTAGAGAAATGCTGAGACCAGCATCTGAGGAAAATAGATGGCTCCCGCCGCTTCTTCTTTCATCGACTGATAAGTCATCAAGATCCTCTCCACGGTAAAATTCTCTATCCCTTTGTCGGTTTCACTTGACTCTGTCCATTTTTTTTAATACGATTGGGGCGAGAAAAATGGGAGGTCAAAAATGGGAAAGACTTTTATGCCGAAGATCAGAACAGAGAGGGAATTGAAGCGGGTTCAATTAGAAGGGCTTCAGTGGACCGTGAATCACGTCTATAAGAACTCGGACTTTTATCAGAAGCGGTTCGATCAGGCTGGGGTCAAACCCAAGCATATCAAATCGTTAAAAGATATCTCAAAACTTCCTTTCACGACTGCCAAAGATCTTCAGGAAGGCTACCCCTTCCCTTTGAGATCAACGCCTTTTGAAAAGATTGTTCGCATCCACGCCTCCTCTGGGACGACCGGAAAACGTAAAGTCCTTTGCTATACCCAGAAGGATATTAATGATTGGGCCAACATGTTTGCACGTTGTTATGAGATGGCGAGATTGACCGCAAAGGACCGGGTGCAGATTGCCGTTGGGTATGGCGTATGGACGGCTGGAGTGGGTTTCCAATTGGGGGTTGAACGTCTGGGTGCTATGGCCGTCCCCATTGGTCCGGGCAATATCGACATGCAATGCCAGTTCTTAGAAGACTTTCAATCGACCGTCCTATGCTCCACTGCTTCGATGGGCATCCTCATGGCGGAGGAAGTGCAAAAGAGGGGGCTCAGAGACAAGATTGCTCTCAAAAAACTGATCATGGGCTCTGAGCGCTCAAGCGATGCCCAGAGGAAGAAGATGAAGGAACTTCTCGGGGTGGAGCATGTCTTCGACATTCCTGGACTGACTGAACTCTATGGCCCTGGCACAGGTCTTGATTGTATCTACCATGAGGGCATTCATTATTGGGCAGATTACTACATCCTTGAACTCCTCAATCCCGAGACACTTCAACCCGTCCCCCCTGGGGAGGTCGGCGAGATGGTGATTACCACTCTCCGGAAAGAGGCTGCCCCTCTTGTTCGATATCGAACCCGGGATCTCACAAAACTTGTCCCAAAGCGATGTCCCTGCGGCTCCATTCTTCCAATGCATGATCGATTGCTCGGCCGCTCGGACGATATGTTTATCATCAGAGCCGTTAACATCTATCCTGGCCAGATCGACCATATCCTCTCCAACACAAATGGGGTTGGGAGTGAGTACCAAATTCACCTCCAAAGGAAAGAGGATGGCAAGGACTACATGACGATTAAGGTGGAAAGGAGGGAAGGAGGGAAGGAGGCAGATGACGCAACCTTAGCCGGTGCGATTGAAGAAGAGATTAAAAAACAGATCCTCGTGAGTGGCAAGGTAGAAATAGTGAGCTATGGGACCCTGCCGAGATCAGAACGAAAGAGCAAACGGGTCTTTGATCTTCGGGAGGCATAAACCAAAACTCAAAGTTTCTATGAGGGAGGAGGGATGCTCGTCAATTTAAGAAATTTGAGAATCCATTATTTTTGCAAGGGCGGTAACTCTTATCATTTTATCATTCAAGACACTACAAAATGGCAGAGGAGGTCATTTATGAAAAGGAATTTAATCTTGGTTTTGATTTTTGGAATTTGGATCTTTTCCTTGGGTGTGGGACATTGCGCCGAACCCATTAAGATCGGGGGGATATTTTCCTTAACCGGGCCTGGCGCCTATATTGGGGTGTCACAAAAGAATTCCGTCTTGATTGGCATTGACGATTTTAACAAGAAGGGAGGTCTCAGTGGCCGCCTCGTCGAGATGGTGCTTGGAGATGATGAGAGCGATCCTACCAAAGCGGTGATGGTTCTCAAGAAGATGATCGAAACGGAGCCCATCGTGGGATTGATTGGTCCAACGCGAACCGATACAGGAATGGCAATGATTCCCATTCTTGAAAAAGAGGGGATCCCCACCTATATGCATGCAGGCGGGGATGTGATTATTACCCCGGTCAGAAAATGGATCTTCAAGTCACCCTACCGTGCAGCGGATGCAATGGAGCGGATTTTCTTGTATCTGAAGAAGAATAACCTTACGAAAATCGGGCTGCTTTTCTCATCGGATGGATTCGGAAAAGATGGAGCGGCCATTGCGGATCGGCTCGCATCAAAGTCTGGATTTGAAATTTTAGCAAAGGAGACTTTCGATGTCAAAGATGTCGATATGACACCCCAATTGACTCGTATCAATGCGAAGAACCCTCAGGCCATCATTGTCTGGACGATTGGCCCACCCATAGGAATCACCACCAAAAATGCCCGTGCCCTCGGTATACAGGTTCCTCTGTTCCAGTGCCATGGTGCTGCGGAACCCACGTTTTTTAAACTGGCCGGTGATGCCTCTGAAGGGGTGATGATGCCTTCTACGAAGATTGTCGTGGCCGATCAACTCTCCGATAGAGACCCTCAGAAGAAGAAACTTGTGGAATATGTGAAGGAGTATGAGACCCGTTTTAAAGAAGTCCCAGGAACGATGGTGGCCTATGGAGCAGATGCAGCCTTCCTGCTTCTTGAAGCCATAAAAAAGGTTGGCCCGGACCGTGCAAAGATTCGAGACGCCCTCGAAGCAACGAAAGGGTATGTGGGACTCAGTGGCGTTTACAACCTCTCTCCAGAAGACCATGCCGGAACAACAGCGAAAGATATTGTCATGGTAAGGGCAGAAAAGGGGAAATTCAAACTGGTCGAGTAATGAGAAATTGGCCGGAGTTGATTCATTCGATTCCGGCCATTTCCATCACTCAGTTCGCAACTCTTTTCACATATCCAAAGACATGGAATTATACGAACAAATTTTTCAATATATCATCTCAGGATTAACCCTCGGGGCTATCTATGCCCTGGTGGCCCTCGGATTTAATGTCATCCATAATGCCACAGGCATTGTCAATTTCGTCCAAGCTGAATTTGTTACATTGGGTGGGATGTTGATGTATACGTTTTACTCCCTTTTCAAGATTCCCCTTCCTCTTTCTTTTCTCCTCTCAACGGCCTCGGTAACCTTGATGGGCGCCGTCATTGAGAGAGGTCCTATTCGGATGGCTAAATCGAAAGCGATTATTGTCTTAGTCTTTGTGACGATCGGCATTTCCTCCACCATACGGGGAACTGCCCTTTTGGTGTGGGGTCCTGATAATATGCCCATTCCTTCCTTCTCTGGGGAGAAGGTGATCCGAATTTTCGGCGCCGCCATCCTTCCTCAACACCTCTGGATCTTTGCCATCACCATTGGGGTTGTCATCTTTCTCCAATATTTCTTCCATCGAACCTTGACTGGAAAAGCGATGAGGGCAGTATCCGTCAACCGAAGAGCCGCATCGCTGGCTGGAATCAATGTGAACAGGATGATCCTCCTTTCCTTTGCGATGAGCGGGGGCCTGGGGGCTATAGGAGGAATGATCATTGCTCCCATCAGTACGACCTCCTATGACACAGGAGTTATGTTATCCCTGAAGGGGTTTGCCGCCGCCATCTTGGGTGGCTACGGAAACAGCGCTGGAGCTATCGTAGGAGGATTCGTCTTGGGTGTGTTGGAATCTCTCGGAGCGGGATTGATCTCGTCCAAGTTTAAGAATGCCTTTGCCTTCTTCATACTGCTTCTTGTTCTATTCCTCAAACCTTCGGGTCTTTTAGGCCATGGAGAGGCAGAGCGGGTATAAGATGGTTATCGGAAAGAAAGAAAATCTATTTCTAATTGTCCTCGCCCTCCTGATCATCTTCATTCCCGTCTTAGTAAAGAATAAGTACTACTTCACTGTGATGAATGTCGTTGGCCTCAACACCATTGTCGTGGTGGGACTTAATCTATTAATCGGCTTTGCAGGACAGATCTCTCTGGGTCACGCCGCGTTCTATGGAATGGGAGCTTATCTATCCGCTATCCTTACGACCACTTACCATTTTCCGCCGTGGCCGACGATGGCGATTGCAATGTTGGCTTCCGGAGTCGTTGCCTATTTTGTGGGGTATCCTTCCCTCAAATTGAGAGGGCACTACTTAGTGATGGCCACCCTGGGGTTTGGAATTATCGTCAACATCTTTATGGTGGAGTTGGATAAGATCACTGGAGGCCCCTCTGGTTTTCCTGGGATCCCTCCTCTTTCGATCGGCAGATTGACCTTTGATAATGATTACAAAAACTTTTATCTCATATGGACTTTTGCATTCTTTTCCATTCTTGTCTCGCTCAATTTGGTCAACTCCCGCGTGGGCAGGGCTTTGAAGGCCATCCATGGCAGCGAGGTAGCAGCCAACACTCTGGGGGTCAATACAGATCACTATAAAACAAAGGTCTTCGTCCTGAGCGCAATCTTTGCCTCTCTATCGGGAAGCCTCTATGCTCACTACCTTACTTTCATCAGTCCTCGCAGTTTCGACTTTTACTACTCGATCCAAGTCGTTACCATGGTCATAGTAGGAGGGATGGGGAGCATCGGGGGAGCGTGCTTTGGCGCCGGCCTTCTGACCGTTCTCTCGGAAATCCTTCATGTGGCCGAAAAGTATAACATCATTGCCTATGGAGCTATCCTCACTCTGGTACTTGTCTTTCTTCCGGAAGGGTTTCTGGTAGGTCTATATAACTTTTTCCAGAAAAGAAGGATTAAAGCCTCCACTGAAGCGGAATGAAATCGGATCTCATGAACAGTTCTAAAATCATGCTGAGAACGGACCGACTCCAGAAGATCTTTGGTGGCGTTCTCGCCGTGAGTGACGTATCGTTCGAGGTCACAAGCAATCAAATCACGGCAATCATCGGTCCCAACGGTGCTGGAAAGACGACCATTCTCAACCTGATCACAGGGATCTACCCTCCGACTTCAGGAAAGATTTTCTTTGAAGAAAGGGCGATATCTGGGTTGAAACCCTTCCAGATCGCCTTTGAAGGTATCACGCGGACCTTTCAGAATCTCCAAATCTTTCAGAATATGACGGTTCTTGAGAATGTTATGGTGGGGCTTCATACACAGACCAGATCCGAATTTTGCAGGTGCCTTCTCCATCTACCAAAGGTGGGAAAAGAAGAGAAAATCGTTAAGGAAGAAAGCTACGAACTCCTCCGTTTCTTCAACCTCGAAAGGAAGGCAACCTGGTCGAGCTCGAGCCTGCCTTATGGAGAACAAAAGCGTCTGGAGATCGCTCGGGCACTGGCGGGAAAGCCAAAAATGATTCTGCTTGATGAGCCAGCGGCGGGTCTGAACATTGCGGAAACCGAGGGCATGTCTGAACTCATTTTGAAGATCAAGGGAAAGGGGTTCACGATCATCTTGGTTGAGCACGACATGAACCTCGTCATGGGGATCTCGGACAAGATCGTGGTTCTGAACTACGGCCAGAAGATCTCCGAAGGGACGCCCCGGGACGTTCAGTCAGATCCAAAGGTAATCGAGGCGTACCTGGGAGAGGAATGACGGATAATGCTCTCTGTTAGACAGATCAACACCTACTACGGCGGGATCCAAGCGCTCAGAAGCGCCTCTCTCCACGTCAAGAAAGGGGAGATTGTGGCGCTCATCGGGTCAAATGGCGCAGGGAAGTCAACCCTTCTTAACTGCATCTCAGGAGTCGTACCCGTTCGTTCGGGTTCCATCATTTTCAACGAGCTGGAAATTACTCATCTGCCCCCTGAAAAGATTGTAAAACAAGGAATCGTTCAGGTTCCGGAGGGGAGGCAGCTTTTCAATCCTCTCACCGTCTTAGAAAATTTGGAACTGGGGGCATACCTCCGATTCTCCAAGGAGGACAAGAAAGAAATTGAAAAGGACCTGGCCTATGTCATGGACCTCTTTGCCATTCTCAAAGAAAGAAAGCACCAGAAGGCCGGGACTCTGAGCGGCGGAGAACAACAGATGCTTTCCATTGGCCGCGCCATCATGGACCGGCCGAAGGTGATGCTTTTAGATGAGCCTTCTTTAGGTCTCGCTCCTTTAATAGTCCTCGAGATCTTCGACGTCATTAAGAAGTTGCAAGAGGATGGAACAACCATCCTGCTCGTCGAACAAAACGCCAAGGCGTCCCTTAAGGTCGCCACTCGAGCGTATGTGATCGAGACTGGAAGAATTACTTTAGAGGGAGAAGCAAGGACCTTGATGCAAAATGAGGCCGTCAAGACGGCTTACTTGGGCAAGGACTATCGGGAGAAATCAAAGGAGGGCTCCAACAGAAGCTCTGTATAACTCAGAAATTTAGATCGCATCAAATAAGAGTTGATCAAGAGCATGGATCATGGTATGAAAGAATGAAAATATTTGATCGATTCGAGAGGGAGGTTCTTTATGAAAAAATTTGAATACCTCAAACCAAAGACCCTTGAAGAAGCTCTCACCCTTTTTGCTCAACACGGCAGAAAAGCAAAATGGGTTGCCGGGGGGACCGATGTCTTCGTCATGATCAAACAGAAAACGATGGCTCCTGATGTCCTCATTTCCCTTCGAGGGATCCCAGGTCTGGATCAGATCAAGTTCAATGGTTCCTTAACCATTGGACCGATGGTGACTCATCGGGCGATCGAAAAATCCGAGGTGGTCAGAAAGAAATTTTCTGCTTTGGCTGATGCGACCGATTTCCTCGGCTCCGTCCAGATTCGGAATGTGGCCACCATTGGCGGCAATATCTGTACAGCGGCCCCTTCCGCAGATACCGCCACTCCCCTTTTAGTTCTCGGGGCTCAGGTCAAGATCAAAAGCCTCAAGGAAGAGAGGAGCTTTTCTATCGAAGAATTCTTCAAAGCTCCGGGAGAAACGATACTGAAGCCAGGGGAATTAGTTCAAGAGCTATTGATTCCCAAGCTTCCGCCCCATACCGGATCGGCTTATCATAAACTTCAGAGGCGCCTCGCCTTAGACCTCCCTATCTTAGGCGTGTCCGTCCTTCTTTCACTCGACAAAAACAAAGTCACCTGTTCGGACATGCTTTGTACGACTTCCCCTATCTCGTCCATCCTCCATAGAATGGAGGCCGACGAAATCGTCTGTAAGGAAGTGAAGATTGCCTTGGGAGTGGCAGCGCCAACACCGATGAGGGCTGTCAAAGCAGAAGCCCTCCTAAGAGGCAAGAAATTGAGTGACGAACTCTTAGAAGAAGTGGCGGAAACTGCAGCCAAAGAGGCTCAGCCAAGGGATACCGCTCGAGGAGAGGCTTGGTACCGCAGGGACATGATCAGGGTCTTGGTAAAACGGATGGCCATGAAATCGATTGAGAGAGTGCTCCAGCCCGAAGAGACTGTCTTTCCGGAAAGGCTGTGGTAGCTCGAAATAAAAACGCTAAGCGCTTAGCGCTGTGCGCATAGCGTTGAAGAAGGAGAGTGAATCCATGAAGCAGACCATCACTTTTAATTTGAACGGAGAATCGGTCCAGGTGGAGATTGAACCCCATCTGACTCTTTTGCAAGTATTAAGGGACAAATTGGAACTTATAGGAACAAAAGAAGGGTGTGGCAGGGGCGAATGCGGTGCCTGCACGGTCCTTTTGGATGGAAGGGCCATTAACTCCTGCATCTTCCCTGCCATGGAGGCGGACGGAAGGAACGTTACCACCATTGAGGGTCTGACCGACTCACGGGGCAGTCTTCATCCCATACAGAAGGCTTTCATTGAGTATGGAGCCATCCAATGCGGTTTCTGTACTCCAGGAATGGTCCTCTCCGCAAAAGCGCTCCTCGATGAGAATCCAAAACCAACAGAGGAAGAGATTCGGCATGGAATCGCCGGAAATTTATGCCGTTGTACCGGTTATCTTCAAATCGTCCAAGCCATCAAAGCAGCCAGCAACCAATAGCATAGCGCAAAGAGCATGGGGCATAAGGCTTAGATACTATCCAATCTCTTAAGAATACGCTATGCGCTTTGCTCTATGCCCTTTGCCATTTAAGATGGGAGGTTGTCATGGAAGAGTTTATCAACGTAGGAAAACGGATCCCCAAGATGGATGCAGAGGAAAAGGTCACAGGAAAGGCCGTTTATATTCATGATCTGAAAGTTCCAGGGATGCTTCATGGAAAAATCCTGTATAGCCCCCATCCCCATGCAAAGATATTAAGCATAGATACATCTAAGGCAGAAAAACTGCCGGGCGTTAAGGCTGTTTTAACAGGTTACAACATTCCTCCCATTAAATTCGGCGTTTATAAGGACAATGTCCCTCTGAAAGCAAGAAAGGTCTGCTCTTACCGTGATGAAGTGGCCGCCGTAGCGGCGATAGGCCCGGATATTGCTGAGGAGGCCCTCGGTCTCATCAAGGTCGAGTACCAAATCCTTCCAGCGGTCTTCGACCCTGAAGAGGCCATGAAGGAAGGTGCAATCCTTGTCCATGAGGAACATGTGGGTGGGAAAGAGAAGAAACCAACCAATGTCCTGAATTTACCCTGGAGGCTTATCGCGGGAGATGTGGATGAGGCAAGAAAGAACTCTGCTTACGTGGCCGAAGATCGGTTCAAGGTGACTTGGGTGGCTCACTGCTGTATGGGAACGAGTGGGTGTCTGGCCGAGTTTGATCTGAAGAATAATCTCACCATGTATAGCATCACTCAGATTCCATCCCTCGCCCAGAGGGACTTCACCGACGCCCTCGCCGCCATGGGCCTGAAGGATAAGAAGGTTCGAGTGATTAAAACGATGATAGGAGGTGGGTTTGGAAGTAAGCTCGATACATATGCCTTCGAATACATTGCCATTTTGCTCGCCCAGAAAACCCGAAAACCCGTCAAGATCCTCTTCGACCGTGAGGAGGAGTTTTTTGCCACCTCGCCCAGGCAGCCCGCCATTATTAACATTGCTCAAGGGTGTACGAAGGATGGAAAATTGACTTTTCGGGATATTCGAATGACTCTCGACAATGGCGCCTACACTTCCTGGGGCGCCACAACTCCCTCGGTCATGATGATGCCCATCTCCTCTCTTTATAAAGTCCCGAATATTCGATATGTCGCCAAATGCGTTTATACGAATAACACCTATTCTCAGGCGATGAGGGGGTATGGAAATCCGCAAGCCACCTTTGCCATCGATTCTCAGATTGACATCCTAGCGGAGATGGCTGGAATTGATCCTCTCGACTTCAGAATGAGGAATGCCAACACACCAGGTGAAGTGACGCCCCAGAATTTCAAGATCAACACGTGCGGCCTCAGGGAATGTATTGATGCGGTGGCACAAAAGTTGGATTGGCGACAGAATCGAGGAAGGAGAGACGGGAGAGGAATTGGAATGGCTTCCATGATCCATGTCGGAGGAGGTGCACGGGTCTACAAGTCGGATGGTTGCGGAACGATCATCAAAATCGACGATTTTGGAACCGTTAATGTCATCACCGGTGCTACGGATATGGGACAGGGTTCGGATACAGTCATTGCTCAAATCGTCGCTGAGGAACTCGGAGTTAAAGTGGAAGATGTGGTCGTGACTCATACGGATACGGATATCTGTCCTTGGGACGTTGGAGCCCATGCCAGCCGAACCACTTTTGTCGCCGGAAATTCTGCAAAGGGTGCAGCAAAAAAAGTCAAAGAACAACTCCTCGAGGTGGCAGCCAAATCTTTGGCCGAGAGTCCCGAAAACTTGGATATCCGGGACCGAATCGTCTTCTCAAAGAAAGATCCGGAGAAGAAGTCTCCATTGGGGAAGGTGTTGAGGGCTGCCCATTATACCTCTGGCGGAAGCATGGTCATGGCCGAGTTCTTCTACGATCCTACCAACGAGAATCTGGACAGGGAATTTAAAGGAAATCTTTCGGTTACCTACGCCTATGGGACACACGGTGTAGAAGTCGAAGTGGATAAGGAAACAGGTCAGGTCAAAATTCTCAAATACATTGCTGCTCACGACGTAGGCAAAGCCATCAATCCCATGCTCCTGGAAGGTCAGGTTTATGGCGGGGCGACGATGGGAATCGGTTATGCCCTGACTGAAAGGCTAATGTTAAAAGATGGAAAGGTGATCAATCCGAACTTCCTCGATTATAAAATGCTCACAGCCAAGGACGTGCCAAATATTGAAACGATTGTGATTGAAACGAATGACCCCTTTGGGCCCTTCGGCGCAAAGGGTATTGGTGAGCCGGGATCGGTTCCAACAGCGCCTGCCATTGCGAATGCCGTTTATGATGCAGTAGGGGTAAGGATCAAAGACCTTCCCATCACCCCGGAAAAGGTATTGGCTGCACTCAAAGAAAGAAAAGCATAGGAAACAAAAGTCCAGAATTCAGAGGAAACGATGAAAAGATACCGCCAAGAAGTTTCCAATAGCTAATTGTCTGGGTTGAAGGGTACCAATTCGTTTTATCCATCTGGCTCCCCACTGATAGTTTTACAAGAAATGAAATAGAAGAATTGATGTCTTGACTTGAAGAGACGAACAAGTTGCTGGGAGCGTATTCCTTCTCTGTTCTGACTTTTGGCCCCAGAATTCTGGATTCGAGATCATCATTCTTGTCCAAAAATGTCACCTATTATGTAATTTGGTCATAAATTGTTCATTTTTACCAAGCAATCCGCCTGCCCAATCCTCATTATCTAATTTATCCAGAATCATAAAACCATTAAGATAACAGCGACATATGAAGATAAAGTGATTCTTTATGAAAATTTGGAGCATTTTGGAATAAAACTTGCTACTTCGTAACTTCCGGGAAATTTTATACATGCAATAGCTTAATTCATCATGCCAAAAAAATGAACGGGGTGACTGACTGCCATCGCAAGGAAAAGCCACAGCATGCCAAGCAAATACTCTAAGATGAAAAGAGCGAATTCCAATTTAACGGATCGGAAAAGAACACGATCATCCAAGTCCCCCGGCGTCATTCATCATCGCTCTGCCAAACAGCCAGAAAAACACGTAGAGGAGGAGATAACAACATTAAAGCAGCAGATGGAGTTCATTTTGGGAGTTACCAAGACCGGTCTGGATATTATCGATTCACAGTTTAACATACTATACATCGACCCAGAATGGGCAAAGTTATACGGCGATCCGGTGGGGAAAAAATGTTACCAATATTTCATGGACCGAGGTCAAGTATGCCCAGGTTGCGGGATTCCAAAGGCACTGGAAACAAGAAAGGTCACGGTTACTGAAGAAATCTTGACCAAAGAAGGGAATAGGCCCATACAAGTAACCACTATCCCATTCCAAAATAGTAAAGGAGAATGGTTAGTCGCCGAAGTGAATGTCGACATCTCTGAACGCAAGCGGGCAGAGGAAGCACTTCGTAAGGCTCATGATGAGCTCGAAATCCGTGTTCAGCAACGAACCGCTGAGCTAGCGGATGCCAACGAAGCCTTGCAAGTTGAAATTGCTGAGCAGAAGCGATCGGAGGAAGCACTGCGGATTAGCGAAGAACGATATCGAACCATCCTCGATAACATTGAAGATGGCTATTACGAAGTCGACCTTGCCGGTAATTTTACCTCCTTTAATGACCCCATTTGCCGACTTCTCGGATATTCCAAGGATGAATTAACGGGGATGAATGACCGACAGTACACAGATCAAGAGAATGCACAAAAATTGTATCAGACCTTTAACAAAGTTTACAAAACAGGGGAGCCCACCAAAGGATTCGGTTGGGAGATTATCAGAAAAGATGGGACAAAGCGATATATTGAGGCCTCTGTTTCTTTAATGAAAAATAGATCAGGTCAATCGATAGGGTTTCGCGGCATTGTTCGAGACATTACAGAGCGCAAGCGGGCTGAGCAGGCGTTGAGGCAAAGCGAAGAGAAATACAGGCTTCTTGCTGAGCAATCCGCTGACGTTATCTATAGATTAAACATAGAAAACGAACAATTTACGTATGTGAACCCTTCCGCAGAAAGAATATTCGGCTATACTTCCCAAGAGATCTCCTCTTTGAAAGTTCGGGATGTTCTTACCTTAGAGTCATATGCAAGACAACGGGAAGGATTGCTAAAAGCCCTTGCAAGCAGCAGGAGAAGCCCCGAGATCATGGAGCTTGAAGCGGTTTGCAAGGATGGGCATACTCTCCCCATTGAGATCCACGCCAGTTTTATATTGAATGAACAAGGAAATCCGGTGGAGATTCTGGGAGTGGCGCGTGACATCACCGAGCGAAAGCGGGCAGAAGGGCAAATCAAGTATGCCCTATCCCTGTTAAATGCGACACTGGAATCGACCGCTGATGGAATTCTTGTAGTTGACAGAGAGGGAAAGATAGTAAGCTTCAATCAGAAATTTGTCCATATGTGGCACATTCCCGAGTCCATCATCGCCTCACGGGATGACAATCGGGCGCTGGAGTTCGTCCTGGACCAATTAAAGGACCCAGAAAGTTTTCTTGTCAAAGTAAGGAAATTATATAACCAGCCAACTGCTGAGAGTTTCGATCTACTCGAATTCAAAGACGGGAGGGTCTTCGAACGTTATTCCCAACCACAGTGGGTAGGCGAACAGAGTGTGGGCAGGGTGTGGAGTTTTCGGGATGTAACCGAGCGGAAAAGGACGGAGGAGGCGCTGAGGGAGTCTCAACAATTATTGAAGAAGACCTTTGCGGGTCTCCGCGATGCCGTTTTCATCATTGACGCCGAAACAGTAAAAATTATGGATTGCAACCCTGCCGCCTCAGAAATGTTTGGCTATACCCGGGAGGAGATGGTGGGCCAAACAACGTCTTTTTTACACATTGACAGTGCCACCCTGGAGGAATTCAGGAAGCACATCTATGCCAATGTGGAAGAGAAGGGCTTTCTCTACCTCCCTGAGTTTAGGATGAAGCGGAAAAAAGGGGAGTCTTTTCCCACGGAGCACAGTGTTGTGCCACTCGAAGATGACCAAGGTAAGCGCATCGGTTGGGTAAGCGTCGTACGCGATCTCACCGAGGGAAAACGTGCCGAGAAAGAGATGGCTGCCCTTCAAGAGCAACTGCGCCAGTCGCAAAAGATGGAGGCCATTGGCCGGCTTGCAGGCGGCATTGCCCATGACTTTAACAACCTCCTAACGATCATTAAAGGTTATAGTCAACTCTCGCTCCTCGAACTCAAAGAAGGGGATGTCCTGAAGGGAAACATCGAAGAAATTCAGAGAGCCACTGAACGGGCAGCGAACCTCACCGCTCAACTTCTGGCCTTTAGCCGTCGCCAGGTGATGCAAATGAAGGTCTTCGATCTCAACACTCTTCTTCGAGATCTGGAGGAGATGCTTCGTCGGGTCATTGGTGAAGATGTGCAGCTGGTTACGATTTTGACTGATGATTTAGGAAGAACGAAGATAGATCCAGGGCAGATGGAACAGGTCATCATGAACCTTGCCATCAATGCCAGAGATGCGATGCCTTCTGGAGGGGAACTCATCATTGAGACGGCCAACGTGGGGTTTGACGAAACCCATGCTCATGGTCATATCGCCGCGACTTCTGGTCGTTATGTGATGCTTTCGGTAAGTGATACGGGCATGGGGATGACCCCGGAGGTCAGAGAACAGGCATTTGAGCCCTTTTTTACGACCAAGGAGAAAGGCAAAGGAACGGGTTTGGGTCTTTCGACGGTCTATGGCATCGTCAAACAGAGCGGAGGATATATCTGGGTTTATAGTGCGCCTGGGCAAGGGACGGCCGTCAAGATCTATCTCCCCCGGGTCGAGGAAGAGGCCGACGCCCTTCTGCGGCGAGGCAGTCCGGATTCGATTCCTCGGGGTAGCGAGACTGTGCTCGTGGTCGAAGATGAGCCTTCGGTACGGACTCTGGCAGCCCACATTCTTCGCGATCAAGGGTACAGGGTACTGGAGGCGGGAGAGGGTGAAGAAGCCTTGCGCGTGGCCCAAGAACACCTTGCGGAAATCCACCTCCTGCTCACTGACGTGGTGATGCCTCGAATGGGCGGCAAAGAGTTGGCCGATCGGCTTAAAACTTTACGGCCAAGGGTCAAGGTGCTTTTTGTTTCAGGCTTTCCGGATGATGCGATTGCCCAGCATGGTATCCTCGCGCCCAGTATTGCTTTCCTCCAAAAACCGTTCTCCCCTGCGACCTTGGCACAGAAGGTGCGTGAGGTGTTGGATCGATGAGGTCATTTTATCATGGATAGGCTGAGAAGGAGAAATTGGAAGAAAACAAAAATGTTCAAAGACTTGGCCAGCAACGTGGTCAAACAAGCCGAGGAAGCATCCAGAGAAATTGAAGGGAGGTATAAAACACTTTTTGATCATTCCCTTTACTGTATTTACGTTCATGATTTCGAAAGCCGGTTTCTTGATGCCAACGAGGCGGCTTTGAAATTGCTGGGGTACACGAAAGAGGAGATTACTTCTCTGAATTTTTACTCGATTCTTGAAGAAGACCAATTACCTGCTGCCTTTAAATCCATGGAAGAGGTTATCCAGACCGGAGCCCGGAAAAATCCCATCGAACTCAAATTGAGGAAAAAGAATGGGGATTCTGTCTGGGTGGAGGCTGAAGCCTCTCTTATTTATCGAGAGGGAAAGCCTTATGCGATTCACGGGATTGCACGCGACATCACTGAGCGTAAGCGAGTTGAAGAGGCGCTACGAACCGAGAAGGAGAGATTTCAAACCGTCTCAGAGAATGCTCCCTTTGGAATGTTGATGATTGATAGAAACGGTGCGTTTACCTATATGAATCCTAAATTTAGAGAAATGTTTGGCTACGACTTAACGGACGTCCCCGATGGGAGAACTTGGTTTAGGAAAGCATATCCTGATGCCACCTACAGACATGCTGTAATTTCCGATTGGTTTAGCGATTTAGAAGGTTTCAAGCCAGGAGAAAGAAGACCCAGAACCTTCACAGCAACTTGCAAGGGAGGAACGAAGAAGACTATCAATTTTATATCGGTCCAATTAGAAACGGGCGAGCATTTGATGACCTGTGAGGACATCAGTGAGCGCAGGCAAGCAGAGGTGGCGTTGCGCGCCGAGAAGCAGAGATTCCAAACTCTATCTGAGAGTGCCCCATTCGGGATGGTGATGATCGATAAAGATGGGACATTCAGATACATGAATTCTAAATTTAAAGAATTATTCGGTTACGATTTAAGTGATGTCCCGAATGGAAAAACCTGGTTTAGGAAAGCATATCCCGATCCGACATACCGACACAAGGTCGTCTCGACCTGGAAGAATGATTTAACGAGTGTAAGTCCGGGAGAGAAAAGGCCCAGGACTTTCAAAGTGACCTGTAAAGATGGAACTGAAAAAATCGTCAACTTCATCCCTGTGCAATTAGAGACAGGCGAAAATTTAATGGCTTGTGAAGATATCAGCGATCTCAAGCGAACAGAAGGAGAAAACGCAGCCCTCCAGGAACAACTCCGCCAATCGCAGAAGATGGAAGCTGTGGGACAGCTGGCAGGGGGGATCGCTCATGATTTCAATAATCTCCTTACCATCATCAAGGGTTACAGCCAACTTTCCCTTCTCGAACTGAATGAAGGCGACCCTCTATGGGGAAACATGAAGGAGATTCAGAAAACCACCGGACGGGCTGCAGACCTCATTCACAAACTTTTGGCTTTCAGCCGGCGTCAAATCCTGGACATGAAGGTCCTCGATCTCAACGACATTTTAAGAGATCTCGACAGAGTGTTGCGCCGTATTATCGGTGAGGACATAGAGCTGGTGACGACGTTGCAGGAAGATTTGTGGAGAGTCAAAGTGGATTCGGGGCAGATGGAACAAGTCATTATGAATCTTGCGGTCAACGCCAGGGATGCGATGCCATCCGGAGGGAAGCTCACCATTGAAACCGCCAATATCGAATTGGATGAGACTTATGCTCGGACTCATATTGCTGCGACTCCCGGTCGCTACGTGATCCTCTCGGTGAGTGATAACGGGGTCGGGATGACACCGGAGGTGAAGGAGCGGATCTTTGAACCCTTCTTTACGACTAAGGAGAAGGGCAAGGGGACGGGGTTGGGTTTATCGACGGTCTATGGGATCGTGAAGCAGAGTGGAGGAAACATTTCGTTTTACAGTGAACCGGGTCAGGGAACGACATGTAAGATCTACCTGCCAACGGTGGATGAACCTTTGGAGGAGGTGAGGCCGTCGTCGACGGGAGAGGAGCTCCCTTCCGGGAGTGAAACGATCCTTCTGGTGGAAAACCAGGAGGATGTTCGAAAGTTGGCCCTTCGGGTTCTGGAGAGGCAGGGATACAGGGTGCTGGAGGCTTCCAACGGAAGTGAAGCCTTGATGATCTGCGAGGAGGGGAAGGAACCCATTCATCTGATCTTGACCGACGTAGTAATGCCCAAAATGGGCGGCAAGGAGTTGGCGGACCGCATCAAGACCATGCGGCCCGAAATCAGAGTTCTCTTTACTTCGGGTTTCACGGGCAATGCGATGGTCCACCGCGGTATACTTGACTCGGGTATTCCCTTACTCCAAAAACCGTTCATGCCATCCGCCTTGGCACAGAAGGTGCGTGAGGTACTGGATAGGTAAACCCGGATCAAAGAATGAGCGGAGACAGAGCTATTTATTTTGAAAAAAATTTCTCAAACGGAGCGAATCTCATGAAAGAGATTATGACACCTCGTGAAGCGGCAGAATACTTGAGTGTTCACGTTCGAACCATCTATCGCCTCGCTAAGAACGGCGATATCCCAGGCCGCAAGGTGGGCGGAAGCTGGAGATTCAAAAAGGGTGCCCTGGATGAATGGCTCTCATGGAGAGAAAATCCATCCTTTAAGGGAAAGGGATGACAAATGGAAAACAGGATCTTAGTCGTCGATGATGAAAAAGAAATCAGGGACTTTCTGTTTAAAGCCCTCTCCCGAATCGCTGGGTTTCAGGTCGAGTTAGCCGAGAATGGAGAACAAGCCCTGAAGAAGCTTGAGAAAGGGAATGTCGACTTGGTTTTGACGGACCTCAAAATGCCGGATAAGGACGGCCTCCAATTAGTTGCCGAAATCGCCAAGTCGAAACCTGAAATCCTCACGGTTTTGATGACCGGTCATGGAACGATCGATTCGGCACTGGAGGCGATGAAACGAGGAGCGAGCGATTATCTCACGAAGCCCCTCAATATGGAGGAAATGATTGTCCGCCTTCAGAAAGTTCTTGAAGAAAGACAACGCTTTTTCAGACTGAGGGATTTCGCCACGCAATTGGAGAAGGCCAACCAGGAGCTAAAAAGGATCGATGAAATGAAATCCGAGTTCGTCTCGGTCGCTTCCCATGAGTTGAGGACTCCTCTCGCCTCCATTAAGAATGCTGTCCAGTTGATCCTGCAAGGAAAAACGGGGGAGATCAACGAAGATCAGAAAAAATTTCTTTCCATGGCAGATAGAAACATTAGTCGCCTCACCAATATTCTTAACAATCTTTTGGACCTTTCCAGGATCGAGGCTGGAAAAATCGATATAAAATTTGAGGAATTGGATCCAGGGGCTTCTATCGAATTCATCTTATCCTCGCTCAAACCTCAGGCAGATGGGAAATCTATTCAACTAAAGACGGAGATTCAACAGCAGCTTCCCGCTGTTTATGGGGATCGTGAGAAGGTTGAACAGATCCTGACGAACCTTATAGGAAATGCAATTAAGTTCACCCCAGAAGGTGGAGAGGTTTCTATTTCGGCACGGCCTTCCCCAAAAGGACCGAATAAGTTAGCTATTTCGGTCAAAGATTCTGGCATTGGGATCCCCGAAGATCAATTCGAGAAAATCTTTGAAAAATTTCATCAGGCGGAGGGGTCTCTCCACCGATCCGTTAGCGGAACAGGTTTGGGTCTGGCGATTACAAAAGGCCTGGTCCAAGCCCACCACGGTGAGATCTGGGTCGAGAGTGAAGTTGGAAAGGGAAGCACATTTACCTTCACCCTTTCCATCTCCGAAGGGGAACGGAGAGACCTCCATTTTCGTCTCATCCTGGACAGAGAATTTCAGCGCGTACAAGAGGCGCATTCCTCTCTCACGCTCTTCTTAGTAGAGATCATGGATCAAAAAGATGAGGTGAAAAATCTCTTATTAGACAGGTTAGAAGAAAACTTGAAGAAATGCCTTTGCAGAAGGGCGGATATCGTATTGAGACGGAAACAAGAAAAACTATTGGCTGCATTATGCGAAGGAGATCTAAAGGCAGCCGAAGTCATCCATCGGCGGGTTTTACAGGCAATTCAGAATAATCCCGATATCAGTCTGGACTCCCCGCCCCTCATCAAAGTGGGGATGGCTACCTACCCCGAGGAAGCCATTTCAAAAAGAGAACTTTTCAGATTAGCCAAACAACGTTTGGGAGGTTGAGAGATGAAAACGAAGAAGATTTTGGTTGTGGATGATGAAGTCGATTTAGTGGAAACGGTGCGCTTTCCTCTGGAGATGGAGGGGTTTAACGTCCTGGTCTCTTACAATGGGGAGGATGCCTTGAACCAGGCACGAAAGGAAAGTCCGGATCTGATTCTCCTCGATATCATGTTACCAAAATTGGACGGCTACAAGGTGTGCCGGTTACTGAAGTTTGACGAAAAATACAAACACATTCCGATCCTGATGCTGACCGCCAAGACTCAGGAAAAGGATAGACTGACTGGGATAGAAACGGGGGCGGATGAATACATTACCAAACCTTTTGATATCGACGAGTTGATGAAAAAGGTGAAGGCGTATCTAACCAAAAAAGAGTAAAGGGTCCAAGGGGACAAGGGGTCGAGGGGTCCAGTGAAGATCTTGAACAACGCTTGAACCCATGAATCCTTGAATCCTGGAATCCTATAGGAATTTATTCATGCCAACTTTTAAATATCGAGTGAGAGACCGATCTGGTAAAGCGATTGCCGGGACGATTGAGGCCCCTACCATCCAGATGGCTGGGGATCAACTTTACAGCCTTGGATACTTCCCCATTTCCATCGAAGAGATGAGGGAAGCGATTTCGCTCAATCTCTCGGATATATGGAGGCCATTGAAGAAGGTGAAGTTGGAGGAATTAATCGTCTTCAGCCAGCAACTCTCCACCTTATATAAGGCAGGATTGCCTCTGCTCACGGGGTTGGCAAGTATCACGGAACAGGTGAAGAGCGAAAACCTCAAAGGGATCCTCAAGGAGATCCATGGACAAATTGAAGGGGGCAGTACGCTCCACGGGGCCATGGCCAAACATCCTGACGCCTTTTCCTCCGTTTATGTCAATATGGTCCGAGCCGGTGAGACCTCGGGAATGCTCGGGGAATCACTGGATCGTTTCGTAACCTTGGCAGACCGGGAATTGCAAACTAGAAAAAGAGTGAGAGATGCCATACGTTATCCTATCATGGTCATTGCGACGATGACCCTTGCATTGATCATTTTATTGCTTCCTGACATAGGAATCTTTGAAGGAATCATTCCCAGGTTCGCTCGTGTATTTTCCCAATTCCATACATCCCTCCCCTTACCCACTCGAATAATGATCGCCATTGGGACTCATTGGTACCTCATTTTCGGAACCCTCCTGGCCATTCTGATTTTTATCATGTACCTTTTTGTTACAAGTAAAGGGAAACTTCTCCGAGATAAATTGAAAACCCGGATCCCTGTCTTTAGTCTTCTCTTTCTAAAGGTTGCCCTCTCTCGGTTCTCTTATACCTTCGCCATGCTGAACCGGAGCGGAATTCCCATCCTCCAGACCCTTGAGATTACTTCTGGCACAGTCAACAACAACGACCTTTCAAAATCGATCGGCGAGATAATCAAAAAAGTTAGAGAGGGAAGCAGTTTGACGGATGCAATGAGGGACAGCGGAAAGTTTACCCGCCTTGTTCTTCAGATGGTTTCGGTCGGTGAGGTCTCGGGAACATTGGATGAGATGTTGATAAGGATAACGGAATATTATGACCAGGAAGTGGATGGGGCAATCAAGAAGATGTCGGAATATGTAGGACCCATGTTATTGGCCATCTTAGCACCCATGGTTCTTTTTTTCGCATTGGCTGTCTTCCTGCCATGGTGGGATATGGCCAGGCTGTTCAAATAAGCCCAGGAGGAAAGATGTTCAAGAAAATTCAGATTGATATGGTGGCCGCAACCTTCAAGTTGCTCCGGTTATCATTAGCTGTAACCATTTGGTCATGCCATCTCTTGGCAGCGCCAGCAGTCAGGTTGTGCCATAGCCTGGCAGCCACAATCTTTGGATTGCAGGGTGTCTTTATTGGCGGACGAAGCACTGGTGCCATTATTTCGGAGAATAAAATATCCGGTTGTTCGTCTCACGGAGTTTTGAGCTCTCTCTTTCTCCGCTACGGCCACGCCAAAACCAAAGACTCCGAACTATACCCCGAACTCCTGCCTCCGCGAAGCGCTCTGGCCAAGGCTGGCCGGACTCCGAACGTTAAAGGGTTCACGCAAATCGAGCTCATGGCTGTCATAATAATCATCGGAATTTTAGCTGCTACTGTGGCATCCAAAGTCAATTTTGGCTCCACCTCATCCATGGCCTCGGTGAACGGAGGAGCCTATATGGTGGCCTCTGATATTCGTTATGCTCAGGAATGGGCAATGGCCAATAGGGCCTCAAAAACTGTGACTTTTTTAACGTCAAGCCCATCAGCCTATACATTCAATCCGACGAGCAGCTTGGATCCCTCTGGTCAACTTCCACCAGGGGTAACGATTAGCAGTAATTTCACGATCACTTTCGATTGTCTCGGGGAACCAACGACGGGTGGGGGTGGATCAGTAACCGTTTCTGGAGGCGGACAAACGCACACGATCAGCGTTGTGAATTATACGGGAAAGGTGAATATTTCATAATAGTTTGGAGTGATGAGTTCGGAGTTCGGAGAATTGAAAATGAGTAATGATAAATTTGATTTTGAGAATCTGAAAGTTTACCAGAAGGCCCTGGAATATGTTGATTTTGTCTATAAGATCACGAAGGGATTTCCTAAAACAGAAATCCTTTCGCTAACAGATCAATTTAAGCGAGCTTCAATATCTATCTGCCTTAATGTTGCTGAAGGGAGTGGAGGAAGCAAAGTCGAGTTTAACCGATTTCTTAAAATATCAAGGAGATCTATACGAGAATGTATTGCAATCACCGAGATTGCATATAGACAAAAATTTATAATCAATGAAATCAAAGAACAATCACGAAGTCTCTGTTCAGAACTATCAAAAATGATAACAGGATTAATCAAATCTTTAAAGGAATGATAAAAAATGTTCCGAATTAAGAACTCCGAACTCCCAACTCCGAACTCCGAACTTGTAGTACAAGACAAAGGTTTTACACTTATTGAAATTATCATTCTGATCGTGATGGCGGGTATCCTCCTCCCTGCGATTATCGTCCCATTTGTAACGGGCGTCAAAGGAAGCGGAAAACCGGAAATGGCAACAACGGCAATGTACTTCGCCCATAAGAGGATGGAAGAGCTAATGAAATATAATTACTGTAATGCTGCTCTGAATGTTACGGCAGGGTCTGTCGTCTTTACCACTGGCGGGGAACCCAATTACACAGGACAAAATAATATTGCTTACGTGAATAATACTTTTGCCACTTCAGGATCAGATGTTGGCTATAAGATGATCACGGTTACCGTAACAGACCCACAAGGCAGTACTTATAATGTCTATTCGGTTGTTACAAGATTTTAATAACGAGGGAAGAGAGAATAAAGCATGGCTAATTATTCGGAAATCCAAAATCCAAAATCTGCACTCCAGAGGGGTTTCACCTTGATTGAAATTATTATTGTGATTGTTATTTTATCGATCGTCTCAGTCATTACGATCAATTTCTTGATTAATAGTGTGAAAATCTATACAATGTCAGTGAACCAAAAGACCCTGTTTGACGAAGGGAAATTGGCATTGGAAAGAATGTGCAGAGATATCCGGGATGCAAATACCATCAACTATCCTGCTGCTGGAAACTCAGGTAGCACAATCACTTTTATAAGAGACGATGCAACAGCCCAGGATGCTGCCGGTGAAACCATCACTTTTCAACTAAGCACTACCACTCTGCAAAAGGTCAAAACCAACCCTGCAGCTACCAGCAACATGGCCGATTATGCCAATACATTTACGGTGACACAAGGGGCAGCAGCGACAAATAACTTGAATGAGATTACACTGGTCCTCAATCTTCTTCGACCAACTGGAGAGAATGTGACGCTGCAGACAAAGGTCTATCCCAAAAACCTTGCAAGAGACACGACGTATACATATTTAAACTTTATTCACAACTGGCAGGAGGCATATCAATAATTGAAGAAAATTAACCTCAACAATTCAAAAGGTGTCTCCGTCATCTTTCTGGTGATTGCAATGCTGCTGATGGTGACGATCGGATACGTGTTCTCTTACTTGATCCCTACAAAACAGAAGTCCGTAGTCTTCCCTATCCAGTCCACCCAGGCCTTTTTCATTGCCCAATCCGGCGTGGAATTCGCTGTCCGTCTTGCCAAGGATAACGGTTGGACATCCAAAGGATCGCTTAATACTAATTTTAATACTGCTCCTAACAACACAAGGACCCTCGGTCCTGGTACTGGTATTGGTAGCTTTTTGCTTAGTTATAGTAGTAGCACAGATACCCTTACCTCTGCTGGACAAGTTCCGACTGGCACCGAAAGAAGAAGAATTGTTGTTTCCAATTTCAGCACTTTCTTGTCCTACTACTCCTACGTTATGCCCATTACGGTAAATGCGAACCAGGTAAGTAATAATGTCACACTTACTAATTTTCCCATGCTTGTAAATATTACCGCAAACAACAATCTCAGAACCGTCGCAAACGGTGGAAATATTGCGAGCTACAATGCGGCGACCGGCGATCCCCAGGACCTTATCTTCGAAGGTCTGGATGACACCACTTGCGGAGGGGTGGCCGGGTCTTCGCCCTGTAAGCTAAGCCACGAAATTGAATTATATGGTCCAACAACAGGGGCGCTCATTGCGTGGGTAAACGTTCCTTCAATTACAAGCACCGCTACCGGTACCGGCGACACAGTCATTTATATGTATTACGGAAATGGCTGCATGTCAGCTACCACGCAGAATCCGGGCGGGGTATGGGCTAACTACAGTGGGGTGTGGCATAGCGGAAATTCAGCCACGCCGCTTACAGACTCCACTGGCAACAATAATCTGGCTACCAATTCCACGCAGGTCGCAGGACAGATAGGGTTCGCACAATCTTACAACGGCACGTCGCAACTGGCGAGTAAGACTGCGGGTGTCGTGAACATACCGGCGAATAACGCCAGTCAGACGATTTCTGTCTGGTTCTCCCTTGCGGCTGGCGATTATAACACGCGGTCTGGAGTCTCATTTGTTAACGGCACCAACTCCGGCCTGCAATTCGGACAGAGGAATTCCGGAACGACGAGTAGGGCAGTGGGTTTTTGGCAGTGGGGTGGCAATTTTTTAGGCGGCACTCAAACGAACCCAACGGCCGCTACATGGCATTATATGGTTTATACCTTTGATGGCACAACTCATCGTCCGTATTTTGACGGCGCAGCGCTTGCTACGGCGACGACGCCGGCCGCACAGACCGGCACTCCCTCACAAATTTATTTTTCAACCTACGACGGCACCGATGAACGTTGGAGTGGGGGAATTGATGAAGTACGAATCTCAATCTCAAGCATCGTGCGTTCCGCCAACTGGATCGCGACCGAATACAACAACCAGAGCGCTCCCGGTACCTTTTATACACTGGGGGCCCAGCAAAATAACTAAGGGAGAGGCTTCTTAAGGAGTTATAAATGCCAGAAACAATCGGTTTAGATATTGGCTCTCATTCGATCAAGTTGGTTGGCCTTAAAATGACCTCGAAGGGTCCTTTCCTCACCCGGGTGGGGATCAAAGAAATCCCTCCTGCAATGGACAAAGAGGATGTGAGCCATGTAACCGAAATCCTTAAAGATCTTGTAGCTGAAGTTGGTCTTAAAACGAAAAAGGTAAACCTGACTGTTTCGGGTTCAGGAGTCAATATAAGGCGAATCACCATTCCCTCCATGCCCAAGGCTGAGCTCAAAGAGGCTGTCAACTGGGAGATCAAGGGGCATCTTCCCTTCCCCGTTGAAATCGCCCGGATCGGTTTTCATGTCCTTGACGAATTTATTGAAGATAACGTCAAAAAATTGGACCTGGTTGTTGTTTCTTGCCCGAATCACCTTATCGAGCGAACCCTCTCCATCGCCGAAGGGGCTGGGCTTCAACCCTTCCATCTCGATGTAGGTCCCTTTGCCCTCTGGAACGCTCTCTTGGCCTGGAACCAGTTTGAAAAGGATGAAGAGATCGCCCTGATTGACCTTGGATCGGAGAAAACAGGCATCTATCTTTTTAAAGATGGGGTTTTGAAATTCAGCCGCGAAGTCACGCCTGCAGGTGCAGA
>Ga0187770_10000153_pt1 | contig 32034 bp, 35 predicted proteins | sample 0116_SJ02_MP02_2_FD_133154 | JGI IMG/M metagenome (GOLD analysis project Ga0187770, IMG submission 133154) | Tropical peat soil microbial communities from peatlands in Department of Meta, Colombia - 0116_SJ02_MP02_20_MG | ecosystem: Environmental > Terrestrial > Soil > Wetlands > Peat | place...
CTTGCGACGATCGTCATGGCGGCGCCGCCGATCGACGCTCCCGCGAATGCGATTCCCATCGCGAGCCCGCGCCGCGCGGTGAACCAGTTCGCGATCACGACCGAGGTGGGGATGCCGGTCGCGGCCGAAAATCCCGCGCCGACGATCAAATTCATGATCAGGAATTGCTCGAATGCGTGGGTTCGGCTGATGCCGAAATAGCCGAACCCGATCATCGCGACTCCCGCAACCATCACGTTGCGCGCATCGAATCGATCGAGCAGCCATCCCACGACCGGGCCGACCAGCCCGGCGCATACCGCGCCCGCCGCGATGCCGGCCGACAGCCGCGCGCGGCTCCATCCGAAACTCTTGAGCAGTGCCGGAAAGAACACCGCGGTGGTGTTGAGGCCGCCGCCCCAGACAAAAAACCACATCGCGAACAATGCGCCGACGATAATCCAGGCCTGTCTGTTCTTATTCATTTCTCATTCATCGGTTGATGCGTTCAGCCGCTCTCGTTCTACCCCGCGCGAGCGGCATCCTGCAAAACCGCGGCGCCCTGCCAGCGAGGCTAGCTTACGCGGGCCTCAGCGGCTCACCGCGCGCGATGTGCGAGCAAATGTCGCGGGCATCGCGGTCTATGTGCGTCCAGAACTTATACAGTCCGCTGCACAGATAGTTCAATCCGGGCTCGCCGCCGGGAGTGCGAATCAGGCGATTTCGGGGACACTCGCCATTACAGGCGAATAAGTATTTGCATTGGCGGCACCGCGCCGGAAGAGTGTCGCGCTTGGCCATCGCAAACTTCCTCTGCCGCTCGGAAAACACCATCTGCGAACTGGGCGTATCCATGATGTTGCCCAGCTTGTACGCCGGATACACATAATGATCGCAAGCGTAAAGGCTGCCATCATGCTCCAGTACAAGGCACTTGCCGCAGAAATCATGATAGATGCAAAGCTGTGATTCCTGGCCCATCCACTGCCCGACCGCGGTCTCAAAGAGGTTGACGAAGACCTTTCCAATATCGCGGTGATACCAGTCGTCCCACACCTTGCAGAGGAAATAGCCCCAGTCATCGGGGTCGAGTGACCATTCGGTGACTATCGATTCCGCATTTCCGGGATGTGCCGCGGGTGAGTCGTACAGAGGAAGCGCCGCATCCTCCCACTGCTGCGGCGGCACACTGCAAAATACTTTGGCCTCAACACATGGAATGAACTGTATCTGCTGCGGATGGATCTCGTTCTTGAGAAACCGATAAACGTCGAGCGGCCGCTTGCCGTTCAGCCGATTCACGACCGTCAGGGTGTTGAACGGCACTTTGTGCCGGTGCAGCAACTTGGACGCAGCGAACACTTTATCAAAGGTCGGCTTCCCGTCGTTCGCGACGCGATAGGCGTCGTGCAGCTTTTTCGGGCCGTCGATGCTCAAGCCGACGAGAAACTGCCCGCTCTTGAGGAACGCGGCCCACTCGTCGTCGAGCAGCGTGCCGTTGGTCTGAAGGTCATTCTCGATGCGCTGGCCCTGCTTCTTGTACTTCTGCTCGAGCTCGACGACGCGCCGGAAGAAATCCACGCCGAGCAGCGTCGGCTCCCCGCCCTGCCAGGTAAACACGACTTCATCCCCGTCCTGTGCCTGGATATACTGCCTGATGTGCGACTCGAGGATGGCGTCCGGAATCCGGAAATGGCTATTGCTCCCGAGAAGCTCCTTCTTGTGCAGGTAATAGCAATACGTGCAATCGAGGTTGCAGATCGCGCCGATCGGCTTGACTATAGCGTGATAGCTAGGCACTGCTACCGGATAGCCGGCTGCTGTCTCGTCCCCGTCCGCGGCTCATCGAGGAGCAGCAGTCATCTCGTACCCGTCCGAGCGGCTGATGACCGAGACGCGCACCTCTGCTCGAACGCGGATCTTCGCACACGTATAGAGCAATTTCGCGCCATTCCGCAAGCGCTCGTACTGGTTCCGCGCATCGCGGCAAACTTTCCGGACGCGGGCCCAAGCACAAGCGCCCGAAGGCGGCCTGAGAGTCTGCGCGCTGTCACCAGTCTAACTGTATTCACTGCCCCGTCTCGCTCAGACAGCGGACGCTTTCCCTGCGCCATCAACCTGCTGGCGAGCCGCTTCACGACGCCGCCTGACATATTGCGGATACCACGTGCTTGCGAACATCACCGACACAAGCAGCGTATACGAGATGCTCTCGTATGCCCAGGCGGGCATCGCGGCTCGAACGCTTCGCTGCCAGGCCAGCGCCGCATTGATGCTGAACGCAATCGCCCACGCCAGCGTGAGAAGGTAATTGGTGCGCACGAACAGCGGGTCGTCCCACACGGATTTGTCCGTATGCTCACGCGCATACTCGAGAGTGAAGGGCCTCCGCAGAGCCAGACCCAGCCACGTTCCGCCGGCGAGCGCGACGTTAGCCAGAACTCCCATATAGCGGACCGTCCACATATTATTCAGGAGAGCGACCGCGATGAATGCGTACGAAAAGAACACAATGCCCGCCCACATAATGACTCCCCGATGCAGGCGGGTAATTACCATGACCGCAGTCAGGATGGCTGCCACGATGATGCCCAGTTTGAGCATGAATAGTGAGCCACGCGCTATGATCAGGAACGCTATCCATGGCGCAAACACCAGCATCATCTTAAAGAACGACATCGCGTCATGCTCCGTCCTGGCAGGCTGGCGATGAATCACAGCCTGCTCCCCCTCTCTTATCTCCCCCGGAAAAGACCAGAGGAGAAGATAGAGGAAAGCAGCCACCTTCCATGCAGGATGTTGAGACCGCGGTGCAGTCGAAGTGCGGCGGCACTCGGGTGCTGCAATGCGAAGGTGATCATATATTCATTTGACTAATGCGTTTTTCGGAACTGGCGGAGGGGGTGGGATTCGAACCCACGAGGGACTTTCATCCCTGCCGGTTTTCAAGACCGGTGCCTTCAACCACTCGGCCACCCCTCCTCGATCATAAATGCGCGAGTGCGCTCGCAGCGGGCCGGCTCACTCGGACGGCGCGGTGCGGCGGCGCGCCCGCTTCCGTTGCACGGCGTCCTTATCGCTTTTGAAACGCGGCAGTTTCTTTTTCATAACCGCCTCTCAGTCATGATGGAACGCTCTCACCCGCCCGAGGTGGTGCGCTATCGTTGCTCCAATGCCCGAGCGACGGCTTCCGGCTCGCGTGCGATGACAGTCAAAAATATCCGCGCAGTCCTGTCCGGCGTTCGGCGGCGCTGCTCCCAGTCCTGCACGGCATCGATGGCGAACCCGAATCGGCGGGAAAATTCAGATTGGGAGCACTTGAGTTTTTTCCTCAACGCCTTGACATCCACGTCGTCGGGTACGTGGACGATGAAGCCATCAGTCGTCTCACCTCGTGCGAACGCACGAGCTTCTTTGGCCGCCTTGATAAGCTTTCTACCAATCTTAGACACGGCGCTTCGCTCCTTTCCGATACTCCCAAACGATATCCCCGAGAATGCCCTTCAGCTCGTTCCGCTCCGCCTTGTTCAGGTTCGCTCTGTCGCCCTTCGAATACAGGACCAGCAAAAATACCGGCATGTCTTTTCCGGAATAGAACGTGATCACGCGATATCCGCCGCTCTTTCCTTTCCCGCGTCCAGCAATTCGGACCTTCCGCGCTCCGCCGGTACCAGCGATTTCAACGCCGGCATCGGGATGCCGCGCGATCATCTCAGCCACCGCTTCTCGTTCGGCTTCGGTCAGCCCCGCGGCTTTCGCATCAGCGAGATAAGCGGGAGTCTCGACGACGGTGTGCATTCTCAAATCTATACGGCAATGCCGTAGATGTCAAGCGGGCTGACTCGAGTTCGGCCGGCTGTTTCAGAAGCCTGCGCGGGCGGCCTTTCAAGACCGGTGCCTTCAACCGCTCGGCCACCCCTCCTCGATCATAAACGCGCGAGCGCTCGCAGCCCGCCGGCTCACTCGGACGGCGCGGTGCGGCGGCGCGCCGGCGCTGGCGCCCACAACTTGATTCCTCCGAGCAACCCCTCGAGGTTGCTCACCGTCCTGACGTTGGGCGGCAGCTTCAACTTGATATGCCGCGCGCTGCCGCCTCCAATGAATAGCCTGTCGTAGCCGAACGCCTGCGCGAGATCCTCAATCGCTTCGCGCAGCATCCGGTTCCATTTCTTCTTGCCCTTTTTCTTGAGCGCGCGCAGGCCAAGCTCGTCCTCGTAAGTCTTGCCCTTGTGAAACGGATGGTGCCCGAGTTCGAGATGGATTCGATGCCCGTCGACGAACAACACCGACCCGAATCCGGTACCCAGTGTGATTACCAACTCGATGCCGCGTCCGGTGGCGCATCCCAGTCCCTGCACGTCCGCATCATTCGCGACCCTGACCGGCCTGCCGAGCTTTTTCCTAAGCGATTCCTGTAGATCGAAATTGCGCCATCCCTTGCCGAGATTCGGCGCCGTGTATACGACGCCGCCCTTGATTACTCCCGGGAAGCCCACCGACACGCGCTCGAACGGAGCCGCCGCGGCCGCGAGGCGTTCAACGATCGCGGCTACTTTTCGCGGCGTCGCGTTGCGGGGCGTCGCGATACGCTGGCGCTCGGTGACCGGCTTTCCCTCCTCGTCGAGCGCCTCGGCCTTGATGCCGGTGCCGCCTACATCGACCGCGAGTGTACGGACCCGCCGTCGCGGCGGGTGATCGGATGCCAAGTTCGCCCCCATCTTAATCGTCGTCCTCTCTGGCGATGCGGATCGCGCGGGCCCTCGCGCCAGCGCCCGCCGCCCCCGCCATCGCTATCCTGCACTGCCAACCCTGCCCGACCGCGCGGCCCGCTTCAACCCTCCAGCAGGCCCGGTGATAACACTTTTTAGCTGTGGCGCGCCGTGCTAATGGAGGCAGCGCAGGACGAGGAGGAGGCGCACCTGATGAGCCATCCGATCGCGCAGTTCTTCGATCTCGAATCGCACGGCACGACCGTGCGCCGCGAGATTCTCGCCGGAATTACTACTTTCGTGACCATGTCGTATATCATCGCGGTCAATCCCGCGATACTCAGAGCCGCCGGCATCCCGGCCGGACCCTCGATGGTCGCGACGATTGCGACCGCGGTCTTCGGCACGCTTGCGATGGGCCTGTTTGCAAATCGGCCGTTCGCGATCGCGCCCTACATGGGCGAGAACGCATTCGTCGCGTACACGGTCGTGCGGGTGCTCGGCTACAGTTGGCAGACGGCGCTTGGCGCGGTGCTGATTGCGGGCGTGATTTTCACGGCGCTGACGATCGCGCGCCTGCGCCAATGGATGGTCGAGGCGCTCCCGCCGGGACTGAGTTACAGCTTCGCAACCGGCATCGGCCTGTTCCTGACGTTCGTCGGCCTCAACGAGTCGGGCATCGTGCGGATCGGAGTGCCGGGCGCGCCGGTGCAGGTTGGCGATCTGGCATCGCCCGCGGTCCAGGTTGCGATACTGGGCTTCGTCCTCACCGCGGCCCTGATGCTTCGGCGAGTGCCGGGCGCGGTGCTGCTCGGGATACTCGGAGCCGCGGCGGTTTCGTTCGCGAGCGGGGTCGCCAAGGCGCCGACATCGTGGATGAGCGCGCCGCCGAATCCGGCGCCGGTGATGTTCCATGCGGATATCCGCGCCGTGCTCAGTTGGGGATTTTTCGGAGTGATGCTGTCGATCTTCGTGATGGCGCTGATCGACACGATGGGCTCGTTGATCGGGGTTTCGGCGCGCGCAGGGTTCCTCGATGAAAAGGGGAACCTGCCGCAAATCGAGCGTCCGATGTTATGCGATGCGGCCGCGACGGTTTTTGCGGCGCTCGCCGGCACGACCACCTCGGGCGCATTCATCGAGTCCGCCGCGGGCATCCACGCCGGCGGGCGCACGGGTCTCACCGCGGTGGTGGTTGCGATTTTGTTCCTGGGGTCGCTGTTCTTCGCGCCGCTGGTGACCGCGATTCCGCCCGAGGCTTACGGGCCGGCGCTGATCGTCGTCGGATCGATGATGGTCGCGCCGGTGGCGAAGATCGACTTCGACGACCCCACCGAGCTGCTCCCCGCATTCGCGATAATCGCGCTGATGAGCTTCACCTACAACATCGGCATCGGAATCACCGCCGGGCTGGTGCTCTATCCGCTGCTGAAGGTGATCGCCGGGCGCGGGCGCGAAGTTCGACCGGGGCTGTGGGTGCTCGCCGCGCTTTCGGCGCTGTTTTTTATTTTCTACCCGTACCGATCGTAGCGACGCAGCGGCGTGCGCCGCTTCGTCAGTGCGGCGCGGCGCGAGCCTGACCGGATGCCGCCAGCTCTTCGTCGATTATCTGCTCGAATGCGGGGAGCGGCTGCACGCCGATCAGCGGACGTCCGTCGATAAAGAACGACGGCGTACCATCGACGCCCAGCCGGCTGCCCTCGGCGAGGTCGCGGCGCACGTGCGCCTCGAACTTCGCTTTGTCGAAGCATGCGTTGAATTTTGCGGTATCAAGCCCGAGCTGCTTCGCATAGGCCTTCAGATCGGCAGGGGCGAGCTTCGACTGGTTGGCGTAGAGATCGTCGTGATAGGCCCAGAATTTTCCCTGCTCGTCGGCACATAGCGCCGCCTTGGCCGCATCGAGCGCGTGATCGTGCATCGGAAGCGGGAAATCCATGTACACGAGCTTGATCTTGTCGCCATACTTCGCGCGCAGATCCTTGAGAACGTCCTCGGCGCGGCGGCAGAACGGACATTGAAAATCCGCGAACTCGACGATCGTAACGGGAGCATCCTTGCCGCCCGACTCGGGATGGCCCGCGCTGGCGACCTGGACCCGGGGGGCCGGGAGCAAAATCTTGACCGGCGACTTCTCGAGCAGGCTCGTGACCAGCTTCGCGCGTTGCACCTCGACCCTCTGCTGGGTGAGCCCGGAGATGATGCGAATCTTCACCTTGTCATATGGCTGGGTAATCTGCTGCTTGTGATCGTCGTAGTACTTGCGCGCCTCGGCTTCGGTCGCGGGTGTGACCTTGTCGCCCACTTCCTTCTTCAAATAATCGGCGAGGCTCAGATTGGCGCGCTGGGCGGCCTGCTCGATCAGGAACTCGCCAGCCATCATCTCGAGCGCCTGGCGCTTGAGGTCGTAGATTTTGCTTTCGAGCGAGGCCATCTGCGGCTTTATCCTGGCATCGAGCTGGCTCTCGGTGATCTGGTGATCGCCTACCGTCGCGACGACCTTGTCGTCGGCGCCTGCGAATGCGCGGCTGGGAGATGCGCCAGTGAAAAGGATTGCGGCGAGGACCGCCGCCAGACCCGCGCTCAGAAAAAAGTTGCGATGCTGCACAGACCGACCGAGTTTCATCGATATCGCCACCTGGATGATTGGATTTCGGGAGGAACGGCCGGCACCGCCGGCCACCGGCGCAAACCGGATGCCCGTGCGTCAGATACGCTCCCCAGTCGCGATCCACTCATATCATCTGTGGCGGCGCGCGCGAAGAGCGCTCAAGCGCGATGCTTCGCCGCAAGGAGCGCCTGCACGATCCTCGCTCTGCTCGCGGCGAAAGGCAAAAGGTTCAATACCTGTAGGTCTTCGGGCAGGAGATCCGCCAGCGAATGGAGCATCCCGAGAAACAGGATTCCGACCTCGCCTGAGGCCAGGGTGGCGGCGATGCGCTCGGCGATGAATCGGTCGCGCTTGCGGATCAACGACACACCCGATGTTTTGAAGTCCTCTTCCTTGGATTCAAAGTCGGAAGACTGGAGCAGGCGCCGCACGCGACTGTACTCCTCGACCAGCAGCTCTGCGGATTCGGTGCCCATTATGACGGCGCCGCGGCCAGCCATTTCGAGAAGCAGGCGATGGTTCCTGCTGCCCGCGGCGGCCAGCTCCCGGACTATGTCCATCTCGCGGCCACATACGGGCAGTCCGTCCTGGTAGATGCGAACCTTGTGATACGGCAGATCGAGCGCGCGGAGCGAAGTTTCGATTTCGTCCCAGACGAGATCGATCGCGCTGACGTTGTTGCGCCACCAGTTCTCTCCGAATTTCTCCACCAGCCGGTGTTTGATGGTCTCGCCGAGCGCACCCATATCCGCATGGGTGTGAACGATCGGGACATGGATGAGCACGCGTTGCGTAGCCACATCAGGCACTATAGCCCAGGCGCATGACGCGAGTGGAAGTTCCCCCGGCGCGCGGCGGGATGGCGGCGGCCGGTCAAACGTCGCCGGCGTCGCGGCCCGAAAGTCCCGGGGCCGGCGGGGACACGAAGTTATAGGCCGGCCATGGACCCGTCACCACCAGCGAACTGATGGCGGGCGCGCTGGCGCAATGGAGAGCCTCGCTGAAGGCTGCGATTCGCTCGCGCGGCACGAGAAAGTGCACGCTGAGCACTCCCCTCCCATCCTGCTCGCCATATTCGCTGGTCCATCGAACGAATGTCCCGCTCGCCGTCGAGCAGAGAGATTTGCGGATCTCATCGCGGCGATTTTCCCACTCCTCTCGAATCGCGTAGCTGGCCCATCGTTGCGCCAGATACGCCACGCCCGGTCCGGCCTCGGCGCGGGCAAACTCCGCGGGCGGCTTAAGCGGACGCCGTCCATTCGAGCGCGCGGGGACGAGCAAGCCATCGAGCGTGACACGAGCGGACATCTCCACGCGGCCGTCCAACTCCTGAAGTAATTGCGAGTATTGCTGCTTATGATCGGTGAGGAAGCGTTCCACTTCCTTGAGCGCATCGAAGATGCAGCCGTAGCGCATCGGGATCACGGCGCCGTCGGCGTTGAACCACTCGACGATCTTCGAGTAAACGAGCAGGCGCGCGACATCGGGCGAGGCATCCGCAGCCGACTTCCTGGAGACTACCGCGCCCAATCCCGCCGCTCGAACCATGATCGAAGCGCGCGGGTAGCCGAGGAAGCGGAGCTTTCGGCGCGGCTCCTGACGGCCGCCATCCACGATGCAATAGACCAGGTAGCTCATCGCGGCGCCGCCAGCGGCGGGCAGAAGCTGTATGGCGGCCACGGTCCGTTCAAGACGAAGCTCAAGCCCTGGGCGGATCGCTCGGCATTCACGCGCTCGATGTGCGAGACGAGCGCGCCTAGCCGATCGTGCGGGACCAGCGTGGCGAGGTTGAGCACCAATTCTCTGGCGTCTCCCGCAACCGCGGTATCGAGTATTTTCCGTTGGCGGCGGTCGGTGGCGAATTCATCGAGCGACAGCGCGATCGCCTCGCAGCTCTCGAGCAGCCATCGCGCGAGCTGTTTCTCCGCCATCGCCTCCGCGCGGCGCGCCTGCACGTATCGAAGTCCCGGCGAGGCTGGAATCTCCTCGACGGCCGCCGAAGCCATCTGCGTGCTCAGCCATTTTTTTGCAGCCGGCCGTTCGAGCAGCGCCTTGATTCCCCATTCTTCCTGGCCTCTGACGGCGCCAAGAAAATCGACCGCGGTCCGCCGGTTCTGCTCGATGAAACGCTCGACGGCTTCGATCGATGAAAACAGGGTGCCGAAACCGGCCGGCAGGACCGGGCCGCGGCGGAATCCGTCCTCGATGACGCGCTCGTGCCTGAGCGCGCGCTGGCTGACCCATCCGAGATCGCTCAACCTGCGCTCGGCTTCGGGTCCGCAGAACTCATCGATCGCGACGATGCCTAGCAACGCAACCAGGTCCGCGTGGCGATGGGCGAGCAGACGATCGGCCCCATCGACGCGCCTTACTTCCAACGCGCCGAAGTATTCGGGGGCGGTCAAGTAATAGAGATAGAGTGCCTCATCCTCGGTTGTGGTCATCGTTCATGTCTCTTTGAATGCGATTTCGAAATCCTCGAGCTCGACGCGCACCCCGGCTCGCGAAGGCTTGCCGGTCTCGCGGGCGGCTACCGCTCTTCGCACCGCGTTGAGGCCCGCCCGGCGGCAGAGCGCCGCGATTTGAGCGCCGCTCCAACCGGCGGTGCGGCCCGCCATTTGCGCGATGTCGATTTGCGGGGCAAGCGGCCGGCCGCGCAGATGAACCTCAAAGATTGCCCTGCGGTCGGACTCATCGAGCGGAGGAATTTCGATCATCTCGTCGAATCGGCCCGGTCTCAGCACCGCGGGGTCGAGGCGATCGACCCGGTTGGTCGCGCCGAGCACCAACACGCCTTTCAGTTCCTCGATTCCGTCGAGTTCGGTGAGGAACTGGCTCAGCATCCTTTCCGCAACCCCTTCGCTCGTCAGTCCCGCGCCGCGCGCCGGCACGAGCGCATCGATCTCATCGAAGAAGATGATGGTGGGAGCGGCTTGCCGGGCCTTGCGGAACACATCGCGCAGCGCCCGCTCCGATTCCCCGACATACTTCGACATCAGCGCGGGCCCCTTGACCGCGATGAAATTGACGCCGCTCTCACTCGCGAGCGCCTTGGCCAGCAAGGTCTTTCCGCATCCGGGAGGGCCGACGAGCAAGATTCCCTTGGGCGGCGCGAGGCGAGCCTGCGCGAACAGGTCGCCGTACTTGAGCGGCCACTCGACGCACTCCCGCAGACGTTGCTTGAGCGCGGTGAGTCCGCCGATGTCATCCCATTTGACGTTGGGCACCTCGATGAACACCTCGCGAATCGCGGAGGGTTCCACCTCGCGCAGCGCCTCGAGGAAATCATCCATCCGCACTTCGAGGTTGGTGAGCAGTTCGTAGGAGAACTGATCGGCGCCGAGATCGACGTCGGGCATGATGCGCCGCAAGGTCAGCATCGCGGCCTCCCGGCACAGCGCCTCGAGGTCGGCCCCGACGAAGCCGTGGGTGATGTCCGCCAGATGGCCGAGATTCACGTCCTGCGCCAGCGGCATCCCGCGGCTGTGTATCTCGAGCATCTCAAGGCGCCCCGAGCGGTCAGGGATCGGAATGGCGAGTTCGCGGTCGAAACGGCCGGGGCGGCGCAACGCGGGATCGAGGGCGTTGGGGATGTTGGTCGCGGCGATCACGATGACGTTCTGCCGCTGATTGAGGCCATCCATCAATGCGAGCAGTTGCGCGACGATCCGCTTCTCGACCTCGCCGATGACCCGCTCGCGCTGCGGCGCGATTGCATCGATCTCATCGATGAAGACGATGCTGGGCGCCTTGCGGGCCGCCTCTTCGAAAATTTTCCTGAGCTTCGCCTCGCTCTCGCCGTAAAACTTGTGCACCACTTCGGGTCCGCTGACGGAGAAAAACGAGGCCTCGGTCTCATGCGCGATCGCGCGCGCGATCAGCGTCTTGCCGCATCCGGGAGGACCGTACAGCAGCACGCCCTTGGGCGCGTCGATTCCAAGCCGCTCGAAAATCTCGGGATGACGCAGCGGCAACTCGATCATTTCGCGGATTCGCCGCAACTGCGGCTTGAGCCCGCCCACGTCTTCATAGGAAACCGATCGCGCGACCTTGTCCTGAGCGGCCGGGCCGATGGTGAGCCGCGTGTTGGGGCCGATCAGCACCGGCCCCTTGGGACTGGAGCCCTGCACCTTGAAATCGGCCCACCGGCTTCCGAACAGAGTCGCCCTGACGCGGTCGCCTTCGAGGATCGGCAGGCCGTCGATCAGGCTCGCGATATAGTCGAGGTCGCGGTCGGATGGAGTCACGTTGACCGGCGCCAGAACGACGTGGTCCGCGATGCGGCAGGGCACTTTGTCGATCGTCACGAACTCATCGAGCGCGGCCCCGGCGTTCTCGCGGCTGACGCCGTCCATCTGGACGCATCCTTTGCCGCGAAATTCCTTGTGCGCCGGCATGATCCTGCACACGGTTCTACGCTTGGCGCTGACCTGGACGATGTCGCCGATTGAAACGCCGAGCTGCTCCATATCATCGGGGCCGATGCGGGCGTAGGCGCGGCCCGCATCCTTGCTCATCGCTTCGGCGACTTTCAGCCGGAGCGTGGCCGCAGGCGGGGACTGCTCTGCCGCTTTGACTGGCACGGTGAGGGTTTCACTCGAGGCGGCACTCGATTTGAACGATGCCGTTGTTGCAGGAGATCGAGGTATTGTGTTTCAAGACCGGCTTGGGCAGCAGCACTTCCTTGCGATATCGCCGGTTCTTGCGGCGCGCTTCGATAACCATCACGTCGTGATCGATAGTAAGTGAGACATCCTCCGCACGGACCCCCGGCATCTCGGCGATAACCAGGATCCGGTTTGGCTCCTCTACGACATCGACGAGCGGTTCGCGGATTTCCTGAACGACCGCCTGCCTGGATTCCCTGTCGAATTTAAGGTTGCCGAAAGGCTCCGCCTCAACTGCGTCACCGCCGAGCCCAAGCTTGACCCTCAGTCCATACACGGCCTTCATTTTGTCGTCGTCGCTGGTGAGCTCGCCGCTTTTGCGCAGCTCGCGGCCGGTTTCCGCGAGATCGCCGAGCTTTTCGATCAATTCGGTGAGACCTTTTACGAATCCGGCGGCAGGGCCCGCATCCTCCCGTTCCACCCTTCGTCTTGTTCGCTTGTCGCTCATTCTCATTTCCCCTTTTCGACCGCATCACAGCTCATGCTTGCCGCTGCGCGGCGAGTTCGTTCTCGAGCCTCGCCAGGCGTTCCTCGAACCCTTCCAGCGGGGAAGGCAGAAGATGGCGGCTATCCTCCGCCAAAGCCATGGGCTTCTGGTTCCACCAGTCGAGGCCCAGCTCCTTGGCCTTTTCCACCGAGCAGACGACGAGCCGGATCTGAATACTGAGTAGTTCGACCTCCACGAGCTTGATCCTGATGTCGCCCGCGATGACGATTCCCTTGTCGAGAATGCGCTCGAGGAGATCGGCCAGCGTCGCCGTGGCGACCGAATGCTGAACTGTTCCCGAAGCCATAAGATTTTGTACCTACAGCAGCTTCCCCAGCGGTCCGAGATCGAGATTGAGGTCCTCCTCGGCCAGCCCGAACGCGAGGCGGAGCTTCTCGATCTGTTCGGATTGTTTCATCAGCGTAAGCCCGACCCGTTCGCAGTCGGCCTCGCTCAAGCGTCCGGATTCGATTCGGCGGATCGCCTGCTTCTCGAGGAGTTCGTGCAGGAGCTTGACCAGCGTCAATACCAACTGCGCCAGTCCGTTCTTCAGGTCCTCGGAGTTGATATCGATGCGCCGGTCGCGCTCCGCCGCCGGATCGATCCGGCGGGGCGGCGCCCCGTGAATCCGGAGGCCTCGGTCGTCGCGCCCGATGCGATCGGAGGCGGGCGGGCGCGGCACGATGCGGAGCTGGCTAGCCATCGCAAACCGCGGTCTCAACCGAGCTGATCATCAGTTGCAATCCAAGATATATGAGGTCGATGTCCGCAACCGAGATAGTCAGTTCGCCGGCGACGACCGCGCCCTTGTTGAGCACGCGATCCAGGGTCTCGCAAAGCGAGACATGTTCGCTCTCGCGCATCGATATGCTGTCCATCGGCCCCTCCATTCAGGCGTCATCGTCGCTCGAAGACGGCTCCTGCCCCGCCTCCGCGCGCGCGTTCAGTTCGTCGAGCCGGTCGAGGAGCTTGGCTTCGCAGGCATCAAACGCCTGTTCGGTGATGCCGCCCGATTCCAGCAGGCGATGAAGCTGGCTCAACTCGTCGCGGATATGGTCGGCTTCCTGGTCCATTTCCTTCTGCGCGGCGTCGTTAACCTGGCGCAAAACCCAGAAAAGGAACTTGCCCGGCGCCAGAATCAAATCATCGATGAGCAGCATGCCGGGTCATCCCCTGAGGCTTATCTCCGCGAACGAGTGGGGCGCCCACGGCCCGTTGTAATCGAACGCGAAATTGTTATCGAACCGTCGGGCGGCTTCGAGCACGCCATTTTCGAAATCCTTGCGCCGTTCTCTGGCGACCAGGCACGCGAGGTTCATGATCTCGCTCTCCTGCCTGATGGCGTTGTGGCTGATTTCGGAACAATACGCAGAGAGGATATCCTCCACCAGGCCGGTATGGGCGAGGCGCGTTTCATTCAGCAGCCGCTCGAAGGTGCGGCCCAGTTCAATCCGCTCCTCCTGCCGCGGCCCGGCGGCTCCCAGGAATAGCTTGTCGCGCATCTTGCGCAGGTCGGAATTAGTATTCACGAAGTATTCGAAGATATTCGGCACGTCCCACGCGACGCGGAGCCCCATCTCGACCTTGCCCGCGACCCGCCGAAGTTGGCGGGCGAACAGGTCGCGATTGCGCGAAAGCAGCCGGATGATTTCGGCGGGTCCCGACGCGATCGCCCCAAAGCGCATCGGCAGCACCCCGCCCTCGCGCTCTATCAACCTGGCGAGGACGGCGCGGTGAGCGGCCAGATGACGCCGCTCGGGCCGGATTCTCTCCGCGGCCAGATCGCTTACGACCGACGCGATGCCATCGAATGTCACCAGCTCGATCGGCCGATCGTTTATGCCGGGAAAGTCGAAGCTGGCTGTGGATCCGCTCCCGACGACGGCATATATGTACTTGCCGCCGTCCAGGCCGCCTGCCCGCTCACGCGGTCTTGCCGCTAGCCTGCGCCCCATGACCCAGATTCCCCTCCGTCAGCGGCATAGCGGTGCGCGCTGCCTGGTTGCGCGGCCTGTAGTGCCGCGGCTTGCCGGCTCGCGTCTCGTCGTTCGGCGGCCCATCACCTCGCGCCTTGCGGCTGCCCGGCTGGTCGCTGCGCGGCGGGCCGGCCGGCGCGCCGAGCAATCGTACGTAGCGGATGGCGCTCTGCTCAGTGCGGATTTCGAGCCTCGCGCCGCAGCCGAAACACTTGATTTCTCCCTCGTAGTGGTCGGCGTATGCGTCATCGAGTTCGATGTTATGACCGCACGACAAACAATTGATTTTCATTCGGTCCTCAATACCTCAGCGAAAGTCCGCGCATCCGGCGCGGATTGAAGCCCTGGCCCGAGTGAGGCGGCGGCAAGGCGTGCCGGTTCTCCGCGTCCGTCGAGCCGGTCGCAGAGAGGAGGCCGGCCTTTTCGGCTTCGATGTCCTTGTAGCGCGCGTCGATCTCCGCGATTCGGCGCTCGGCGTTCTGCCTGACCCGGCCCAGGCGCAATTTTTCGAGCTCGAGCGAGGTTATCTTCATATACGCGGCATGCGGCGCGATCTGCCTGGCGCCGAGACCGGCCAGCGTTTTGAGGTCGGCCATCCCGCGCAAATGTCCGTGCCGTGTATGCATCGCCATCACCTGGCCGCGGCCTTGCGCGCGCGCTTTCGGCTGCGTCCGCACACGTGGCGGACCGCCTCGTCGATCATGCGCGGCATCAGGGACTCGCCGTCGCGTTTCACCTTGGCGGTCTCGGCGCTTAGAACGTCGCGGCAGGCCCAGCGGAACACGTCGTCATCGATTCGCGCGCGAGCGGCGCGGCGCGCGAGAATCCGGGCGATTGCGATGCAGGCGCGGATCGTCGGCCGATGGTTGTTTACCCCGACCGTGCGCAGCTTGCGCACTACATCGACGATGAGCTCCGCATCCGCCTGCGCGATTCCCGACTGTGCAGCGGCGATTTTCACCTCGGTGTCCCGATCGTAGTGCCCGAGGTTGATCGTGATTAGCCGATCCAATAGTGCGTCGGGCGTCTTGTGGGCGCCTGCGTACTCTTCGGGATTGGAGGTGAAAATCGCTCTGAACTCGGGATGAACTTCGATGTAGCCGCCCTGGACCCTGCCGAGCGCCGGCAGGCTCAACATCCTTTCTTCCAGAACGCTCAGCAGCACGTTATTCGCTTCGGGCCGCGAGCGATTGAATTCGTCGTAGATGAGTGTGTATCCGTCGCGGCACGCAGTAGTGAGACGGTTCTCCATCCACAGCACGCGCATGTTCTCTTCGGACCGGAGAACCGAGTGGATATAATTGTCGATCAGTTTCAGCTTGCGATAGCCGACATCTTTTCCGGTCAGGTCCGAGCTGGCGAACTCATCATCGCCGTGGATGAGAATCACCGGGCGGCCGAGCTTCGCCGCGATGTGGAATGCGAGCGTCGTCTTTCCGGTGCCTGCGAAGCCGGCGAGATGAAGTGGGTATCCGATATCCAGGTAGGTCAAGGCGCGCTGCGTGAGTTCCTCCACCTGCGGGCTGGAGACGAACCCCGCGCTCGCCTCGGGCACAAACGCCGCCGGGCCACCCTCCCCTTCAGCAGCGCCGACCGCCCCCAACTCCGCCAGCCCGTCACTCTCCAGGCCGAGTTCCTCGGGGGAGAGCGAATGCTCCGAGCCGCCGACTCCGGCGCCATTGAGGCCCTGCGAGATTTTCATGCCCGCTTACCGAAGAAGTTGCGATGCCCGGCGCCGCGCTCGGAGCCGAATCCGCCAATCATCGTTCCGACCATCTCCCGATTATGCGAATTGAACGCATCGCGAGCGGCGCGAGCGCGCGCGGACTCCCTGGCGAACATCTTTCGCATCTCGGACATGTTGCGAGACATGTTCTTCCTGAGATCGGATCGGAAACGATTCAGCCGATGCATCATCGCCATCCGCGCCGCGTGAAGGCTGTCGATCTCGCGGCGGAGGTTCAACATATCGTTGGCAAAAGGCATCTGCGGCCTCCTTTAAGTTGAATCGAGAAATTTCAGCCAGTAGTGCCGCCGGAAGGGCTTTTGGCCCCCCCGGCGCTCACCCGCTGCGCTCGTGGCCGTTAAGCCGGGCTCGCTGCGCTAGCCGTCAACCCAATCGCCTCGGCGTACTTCAGGTAAGTCTCCACCGACGCGATCACCACCCGCGCCTCAACCGACAGCAGCTCGATACCGACGAGCGAAACCTTGGCCCACACGTCCACCACGATTCCTTTGTCGAGAATCCGATCCACGACCTCGGCGAGGCTGGATGAATCCGTCGACTTCTGCACCCTTGCCATGCTGATTCCTCCTTTCCCTGGCCACGCGCGAACGAGTCCGCAATCGCGGTCAGAAGTGTTATGTGGACGGGATGGCTCGATTGCACATTGCATACCGATCGCATCGATTTTGCGGGTTTGGGCATAGCCGGGCTTTAGCGGTCGCGCATCGCAATCTCCCGGGAACTTTCGAATCACGCGTCCGGTACCGGCACGAATTTGTCCCCGGTGCGTCACGCTTTTGACGCTGCGGGCAAGGCCGTCGCCGTTGCGCAGCCGGCGCGGCCATGATCGGAGTTCAGAATCGGCTGGGGCAATCACGCGCGGATCGCGCAAGTGCGATCGATGGCCCATCGCTTAGACCGGTTGAGAAAGGCGTTCTTTGTTAATAGCTTGGATAACTGCGCGAGAGTGGCGGAATGGCAGACGCGCCGGACTTAGGATCCGGTGGGGCAACCCGTGGGGGTTCGAGTCCCCCCTCTCGCACCAGCGAACCTTCGCGACTTTGTTCGAGGAAGCGCATCGAACACATTCGCGGCGCGCGAAGCCGAGGACGCCCCAGAGCTTTTCATGGAGCGGAATAACAGCTCTCCTGGGAGCACCGAGAGTGCGGTTGCACGGCGTCCCGGACCGATCTATATAGTTCGATACGGTGACGCAGAAGCGCGTGCAAAGGGCGGGCCGGGCTAAACGCGTCTTAAGCGGCGGACGCAAGAGGGTACTTGTGGTCCTATTTGTGCCGAGCGTGCAGCGCGACGGAGAGACGGCCATCGATCAAGCGCGCTGGGTGGAGTTATCGCTGGAAATGTTCGGGCGGGTGTTCGGAGGCGCGACCGCCTATCCGAAGGCAAAGGGCATTTGGCGCGATGACGACCGTGGCGGCGCCCTCATAAGGGACGAGCCGGTGGTTGTCCACTGTTACACCACGCCTGCCGACATTCAGAACGAGGACAACCTCGCCGAGCTTGGAAGCTTTTGCAGGAAGATGGGACGTGACGCGCGCCAAGGAGAGGTGGGGCTCGTTGTGGGCGACGAGTATTTCGCAATTCGTGATTTCGGAGAGTAGGCGATGAAGAACCATCTCGATATGAACAAGATAGCCAGAGGGCTCGGCGCGCGCCGTCGCGGCAGGGTTACCGCCTCGGGCGGATACTTCGGTGCGATGCAGCTTCTGGCGGACGTGGAGGCCCGTTTCCGCACGCCGTCGCGCGGCGGCCGGCCGACGGATCCACGTTGGACCGAGCGGCGGCTCGTTCCGCTTACACCGCGAACCCTCAAACGCCTGGAAGAGATAACGGCCAAGGTTCGCGAGCACGGCGGCGCCAATCTCGAACCGATGCAACTCGCGGCGTTACTGCTTGAGAAAACGACCGAACAGATAGGCGAAACCGAGGCCGAACAACTCCTCGGGCCGAGCCGCGGCGCCGCTGAGTAATCACTTACAATGCAGCTTGCGATAACGGCCGTCCTTTGAAGTGCGAATACGTTTTGAGTTAGGCGAACGCATTGGCGGCGGCGCCGGAATCAGCCATCCATCGGAACCGGACCTAAAGCTTTGGATGCGCCGCGCCAGTACTTGATGCGCACCGAAGCCGGGATTAAGAAAAAATTCATCTTTAAGCGGGGCGGCCGCCGACCGGCCGAAAATCAACGCAATTATGCCATTCAACGAATACGCTTCCTTCGATGGAATCGCCCTGGGACGCCTCGTGCGCGAGCGAAAGATAACGCCGGCCGAGTTGATGGAGGCGGCGATCGCGCGCGCGGAAAAACACAACACCAACCTCAACGCGATCGTCTTCAAGGACTACGATCGCGCACTCAGCGCGGCGCGCGCTCGCAAGATCGGCTCGGCGCCGTTCGAGGGCGTCCCGCTGCTGCTCAAGGACATCATGGGCGAATGCGCCGGGATGCCCACGCGCTCCGCGTGCGCATTCTTTCCGGCGACGCCGGCGGCGGCGGATTCGGAGGTGGTCGCGCGTTACAAGCGCGCGGGCTTCATCCCGTTTGCCAAGACCAACGCGCCCGAGCTTGGAATTCCGCCGGTAACGGAGCCGCGCCTGTATGGGCCCGCGCGCAATCCGTGGAACGTCGGGCGCACGCCCGGCGGCTCCAGCGGCGGCTCGGCGGCAGCGGTCGCGGCCGGGATCGTTCCCGTCGCGCACGGCAACGACGGCGGCGGCTCGATTCGAATCCCGGCGGCGTGCTGCGGCCTGGTCGGGCTGAAGCCGACGCGCGGGCGCATCTCGCTTGCGCCGAATCTCGGCGATATCCTCGGCGGCTTCTCCGTCGAGAGCGTCGTGAGCAGAACTGTCCGCGACAGCGCAGCGGCGCTCGATGCGACTGCGGGTCCGATGCCCGGCGACCCGTACTACCCGCCGCCGCCGGCGCGGCCCTACCTCGAGGAGTTGTCGGCGGCGCCCAGCCGGCTTCGAATCGCTTTCTCGACGCGCAATCCCTTCGGCGGCACGTATCATCCCGATTGCGCCGAGGCGACAAAGCAGGCGGCCAAGCTGTGCGCGGGACTCGGACACGAAGTTGAAGAGGCTGCGCCCGAAATCGACTACCAGATGCTCGCCCCGGCCTTCGCCACCATGGACGCCGCGGGAGTCGCGCTCTCAATCGAGGGCGCGCGGCTGATGACCGGCGCGGAGCCGAACCCGGATGCGTTCGAGACCTTTACGTGGAACCTCTACCAGCAGGGGCGGCAGATACCAGCGCCGCAGTATCTGATTGCGCAGGTGATGCTCCAGATGGCGTCGCGCCAGTTCGCGGCTTTCTTCGAATCGCACGACATCTTTCTGACGCCCACGCTGGGCCAGCCGCCGCTCAAGGTCGGCGCGATCGACTTCATGAGTCCGGACCTGATGCTGCTGGACGACAAGATCATCAAATTCGCGATTCCCTGCCCCGTGTACAACATCACGGGACAGCCGGCGATCTCGCTGCCCCTCCATTGGAATCGCGACGGCCTGCCGATCGGCGTGATGTTCGGCGCGCGCTATGGCGACGAGGCGACGCTAATCCGGCTTGCGGGCCAGCTCGAACAGGCCGCGCCGTGGAGCGGCCGCAAGCCGCCGGTTTGGGATTAATCGTTAAGCGCGAGCGGGGGCCGGCACCGTAATACCGGCTTCCCCGCGCCGCGTGTGATGCGATTACGCCTGCCCGTCCGATCGCAATAGCAACTGGCGCGCGCCGGCCAGGCTCAGCACGTCGTTGGTGCCGTCCTCGATGAGCGATGCGCGCGCATCGCGGAAGAGCTTCTCGATCGGGTACTCCTTGCTGAGCCCATTGCCGCCGAAAACCTGCAGCGCGTCGCTCGCGACTTCGAAAGACGCCTGGGTGCAGAAGGTCTTGGCCGCGATCGCGTGGGCGAGCGATGCGTTCGGCGAGGCGCCGTTGTGCATCGCGACCGCGCGCGACAGCGACCGGCACGCCTCGACCTTGGTGAACATCTCGAACAGATGCTTCTGGACGAGCTGATGTTCGCAAATCGGGCGTCCGCCCTGGACGCGTTCCTTTGAATAGTTCAGCGCGCACTCGAACGCCGCTCGCGCCAGCCCGGTGAATGACGTCGACATCCCGCCGTTGGCCCCGGTAAGCGTCCGATGGACGTGCTCCTCGTATTGGTCGGGGCCGACGATCATGTAGCTGCGCGGGATACGCACGTTGTCGAAAAAGATTTCGCCCTGGTTTAGCGCGCGCTGGCCGAGCTTGTTGAGCGGCTTTCCCTTCGACACGCCCGGGAGGTTGAGCGGAACCACGGCGACGCCGCCCCCGGCCATCCCCATCTCGCGCGCCTCGTGTACCGAAAGGAAGAGCGCGGCGTGCGTCGCAATCGTTCCGTTTGAGACCCAGGACGACTTCTGGCCGTTGATGACGTAGGAATCGCCGTCGGCGCGGGCGACCACCTGCCCGGTCACCTTCGGATTGTGAAAATCGGATGTGCCCACGATGAGAGTATCGGAACCGTGATTCGGCTCGGTGATCGCCCAGCATCCGATGAAGCTCGCATCGCGATTGGAAAGCCACGGCTTGACGAATGTCTCGAACAGTTCCGGTTTGCCGCTGCGGGCCGCCGTCATCGCGGGGAACCCCGCACATCCGATGCTCAGCGACAGATCAACCGCTCCCCATGCCAACTCCTCATGGAGTATGTGCGAGCCGAGCGGGCTCAATCCAAGTCCGCCCATTTGCGTGGGGAGAGCGGCGATGTGAAAGCCGAGTTCGAAGGCGCGTTTGAGCACGCGGCGCAGCGGTGAGTCCGGCGCGATCACATCGCGCGGATCGGCCATGCGGTCGAGTTCGATCGACGCCGGCCGCATCACTTCCTTGGCAAATTTATGAGCGCTCTCCCTGAGCGCCTCGTATTCCTTTGGAATGTTGGTGGACAGCTCCAGATAGGTCTCCATCGTCGCCTTTCCTTTCGCTCCTTTTCGATTTCGTTCACAGAGACTGCGGATCCACTGCGTCGGGCCTGCGGCGATGACGATCGCTCGATCCCGTCGAACGAATCGGCGCTCCACCACCGCGGCGCCGATCGGGCAGACCGGCAGCGCTTGCCGCCATTGTCACGAATCTCGCGGCAATTGCAACCGAACACATTGATGAAAACCCGGCGCGATGAGCTGATCGACAGCGGCGATTACGCGCTCATCCGCCGGCGCGCATCGCCGCCGCGCTCACCCCGGTGGTCGATGCAATGATGCGGACCGCTGCCCTCGTCACCGGCACGAGGCTTGGCCGATGAATCTTGTCGAGCGTGTCGATCGCGTCGAACAGGTAGAAAGGCGCGGTGAGGAAATTGACCAGCGGCACCGCGGCGAGATGAAAGGGTCCTCCGTCGGTCGTCGGAATCGGACCGAAAACGTCCGGCGGCAGAATCAACGACCGGTCGAGCTGCTCGGCGACGATCGCATCGCGCACGCTCGACTGGAGCCGCCCAAGCCGGCTCGTGAACCACCATCGCGGCTCGGGACGCCCGGTGGCCACGAGCGCGCCATCACGCTCGACCATCTCAGTGGCGGCGTGCTCGAGATGAACCTCGAGCACGGTGCGATCCAATGCCAAGCGGTGGCGCTCGATGAAAGAGCGGACGCCGGCGCCGCCCGCCATGTGCCCTGCGTTGATGAGGAAGATCAAGCGATGCGGCCGTTGCTCCGCCGGCACGCGGGACCAATAGGTGGCCTGCGCAAGCACGAGCGCCACCCCGGATGCGTCCTCGACCGCGGATGCCCACGGACCGTCGTGGTGCGATCCGATGATGACCGTCTCGTCATCGGCGCCCGGCAGTTCGCCGACCAGGTTATAGCTCGTGATGTCGCGGCGATCCGCGCGGCTGACCAGCGTGGCGCGCACCTCACCCTCGGCGCACAGCCGCCGCAATCGCGCGCCATCGCTGCCGCTGATCCACACGCCCGGCAGCGCGCGAGCAACCGCATCGTAGGGGACATAGTACTGGTACGAATCGCCGGGGTAATCGGTCAGCGCGCCGATGAATCCCACCGCGCCCGCATCCAGCGGCGGCTCCATGACGGCCATCATGTGATGGCTGAAGGGAAGCACCTGGCTTGCCCCGGCAAAAGTTCCGGCGGGATCGTAACAGCGCCAGTCGGAACTCCCGTCGCCGGCATCACCGGCGCGCGCGAGCAGGATCGGAAGGTCCGGCTGCGCACGCATCAGCGGCACCTCGGCGAGCGCGAGCGCGCCCCGTACCGAATCGGGCCTTTCGTCGTTCCAGATGGCGAGCGGCGCATCGAGGCGATCGGCGGTCGCGGAATGGGGCAGCGAGAAGCAGGGAACGTTCAGCTCGCGGCCGCCCGCGCGCACGATCAGCGATGACTCAAGCGGCTCCCAGTATGGCAAAGTGACCGGCTCGAGACGGACGCGCTCGAGCCCGAGTTCGCGGAACTGGTTTAAGCAGAACTCCTCGGTCCAGCGGTCGGCGGCGTATCCCGGCCGCCGCACCCCGCGGGCGAAGACGGTCTCGATCCAGCCGAAGATCGTGCGCTCGTCCGGCACGAACGCATCATGCAGGGTGCTCGTGCGATTGCTCATGGCAACGTGCGGAAGATGGACGGCGCGAAGCAGCTTGTCAAGGACACGCGCGTGACTTAGCGCGCTTCACCGCAGGAATGGCGGACCGTACGCGCCGCGCCCGATGCGCCGGCTTCCGCACGGCGTCGCACGGCGCTCACGCCGCCTGCATTGCCCTGATGTCGTCGAGCACCGCCTTCTCGTGTCCCTGCGGATTAACCCGCTCGTACACTTTGCGGACGATCCCGTCGGGATCGATCACGAAGGTGGTCCGGTTCCAGTACTTAGTGCCCTGCCACTCGCTCTGTCCGACGCCGCAGGCGCCGAGCAGCTCGGCCTTGGTGTCGGCCAGAAGATCGATCGCGAATGAGAACTTCTTGCAGAAGCTCTTGTGCGATTTGACGTCATCCTGGCTGACGCCGACGACCGAGATGCCCGCGGAATCGAAATCGGATCTAGCCGCGCTGAACGATTTGCCCTCGACCGTGCAGCCCGGCGTATCGTCCTTGGGATAAAAATAAACGACCAGCCACTGGCCGGCGAAATCGCCGAGCCTCATTAACTCGCCATCCTGATTCGGCAGGGCAAAATTGGGAAACGGCTTTCCTGATTCGACCATGATGCGATTTCTCCTTCAGCCGGGCTCGGCGCTCTGCAGCTTGCGTCGGACGCCGCTCACGAGCCTCTTTCGGGACTTGGGTTTCGCGCTCCTGATCCTGTCGAGGTTCGAGACGGAGAGCGCATCGAGGCGCCCGACGCTGCCACCGACGAGCCTGTCCGGAGCCGACATTAGATAGCCGTCCCTAAGAATCGCGGCGAGTTCGTCCCAATCGACCTTGACATCGAGACGCACGCCGACCCATCCCTTGTGGCCGACATAGGGCGGTTTGAAATAGCGCACAGGATCGGAGGCCACCAGCGTCTCCTCGGCCATCGGCGGCGCGTTGACCCATACCGCGACGCGACCGCTCTCGTGATGGTTGTTGTCGGTCATCGCGAACATCTTGCCGCCCGCCCTGAAGGTGCACTCTCCCCATGCTTCCTTCTCGGTGGCCTCAGGCAACGCGAGGCAGATCTCGCGCAGGCGCTTAATCGGCCCATTGGGATCGTAATCTTTGTGCGGATGCGCCATTGGGCTGGCCGGTTGGACTTAGTTTGAGCCTTTGCAGGTGCGTCCGTCGTGAAGAATTCTTCCGGCCTATCCTGCTAATGCCTGTCGGGCGGCACATCGCGCTTGTGGGTCGCGATGCTCCAGATGTGGCCGAACGGATCTCTGACTCCGGCGACCCGGTCGCCCCAGTCCTTATCCTCGGGCCGCTCGATTACTTTGGCGCCGGCCGCGACCGCCCGGTCGAATACGCTGTCTACGTCGGGGACGTATGTATAGATAGTCACCGATGAGCCGCCGAGCGATTGCGGACTGCGCGACCAACCCTCGTGCGCGTGTTCTCGAGCGTGCTCTGACGTTTCGTCGGAGATCATCACCTGCGAATCGCCGATCCTGAGCAACGCGTGAGTGACCTTCCCGCCGGATTCGTCGTGACGCTCGACGAGCGTCGCGCCGAACACGTCTGCATAAAACTCGACCGCGCCGGCGCCATCCCGGACCGACAGGAATGGCGTCAGAGTGCGGAAACCCTCGGGCATCGGATTGACTGCCATCGTTCGCGCACCTCCACCGGGCATAGTCCTGAGTTATAAACCGCCGAGCCGGAGAAAGGTTCCGCCCGCGACCGACAGCTTTCGCCGGGGCGATTTCGCTCGGCGGGCTTCCGATTCGTCAGATGTGCGAGCGCGGACACCATCCGTTGCATTTCATCGACGCTCGCGCCAAGAACATTGCATGATGGGCCGGCGCGATTTTCACGCGGTTTTAATCTGCGCCAGCGTGCTGGCGGTGGCCGGATGCTTCAGCTCGCCCCAGGACGAGCAAATCGCGGAAATTCGAAAGCAGTGCGAAGCCGGCACGATCTCCTGCGTTAAGCCGGAAGATTCCAAAGCGATCGTGGCTTGCCAGGCAGGCGACGCGGTCGAGTGCCAGAAGGTTGCGGTCAGCCAATGCGAACAGGGCGATCGGCACGTCTGCCAGGCGCTCGCGGTGGAACGCTCGGAGCTGCAGCCGCTATGCGATCGAGGCGCTCGCGCTGCATGCACGGCGATCAGTGCATCTTGGCCCGACCCGGCCTCGTGGAACCCCGATGACCAAATCAAAGCTGCGCAAGCCGCCTGCAAGACTGGGGATGCGGAATCGTGCAGAGCCTTGAGCCTGACCGTGCACGCGGATGGCGACCGGCTGGTCTGGACGCAGAATTTCATCGAACGGGCGGCGAAAAAAAGCGGGGAATAGGGAAATTTTTGCGAAGACTGCCCCCGCGCCGGCTCTGCAGCGAAGTTCCTGCGTGGAAACTGACCGATCACGAGCCCGAAACGCGCTCCCCTTTACATTTTGCCCCTAAGCGGTTAGAAGTCAGCCGACCGAAGGCGGCTGCTCGAGATGAGTACCATCGAAAGCCATGAGTGCCGAGTCAAAGCTGTCGGGACCGCCGATCGGTCGGTCAGAGTTCAGACCCATCTAGTAGCGTCTAGGGGCAATTTCGAGAGAGGTGGCCCGCTCTCGCGGGCCGCGATTGGGGCGTCCGTCGGCGGCGGTGCTTGAAGCTAGCTGCCGGGCCGTCCGATGGGCGCATCGGGTTACTGCGGTATATTCACTGCGCGAGGAGAAGATCATGAGATTTGGGAAGTTCTCGGGGAAGGAGTGCTGCAAGGTGGCCGCGATTGTCGCGGCGCTGGCGTTGCCGATCTGGCCGGCAATCAGCCAGGCAACGGTTAAGCCGGGCGACTTTATCACGATGCAGAACGCGGCGCAGGTGAAAGACCTGGTTCCGCCGGGCGTCTATTACAAGGTCACGCATGGGATGACCATGAAGATCGTCCCGACCGAGCGCGTGGACTGGCCGCCTCCCTACAAGGACGCGACCGAGAAGTACTCCGGGCAGGTGAGACTGTCGAAGGACCATCGCACGGTAATTGGCTACGTGGCGGGACAGCCGTTCCCGCTGATCGATTCGAACGACCCCGAGGTCGCATCGAAAATCATCTGGAACAACGTCTTCCGGCCGATCAGCAGCGACGATTACGATCTGCGCTTCTTCGAATGCCGGACGCATTACGTCAAGCCCGGGGAGTCGGATTCCTTGATGATCGACAACACCGAGGTCGGCCATTATGCGGGCTACGACCTGGTGGGCCGCACCGAGGTCGAGCCGATGCCGGTTGACCCGGACTACAATATTTCCAATCGCATGACGCTGTTCGCTCTGTACCCGGTCATAGCTCCAGCAACCGCGCGAGGTTCGGGCATGGTTCGGTACCGTTACGGCGACCCCAACCGTGGCGACGACTCATGGTCATATCAGGTCGCGTCACGGCGCGTGCGGCGTCTCAACGAAGGCGAGTTGAGCAGCGCCTCCGGAGTCGGCGCATGGAACCCGGACCACTACTCGGGATTCAATCCCAAGACCGAGGCCTACGACTATAAGTTCATGGGCGAGAAGCAGATGCTCGCAGTCGTACACGCGCAGCACGTCCCCGAGTTACCGTGCGCGACAGACGGCCAGGCTACTGCGTGTCCCGAGCTGTGGGAGATGCGGCACCTGTACATCATCGAGGCGTCTCCGCGTTACAACGTCGTCAATACGTTGCAGGGCAAGAACATCGTGTACCTGGATTCCGAGGTCTGGTTCGAGCCCTATATCGACGCCTACGACCGGCGCGGTCAATTGTTCCAGAATTACACCTTCCTGCTCGCCTACCGCGATCGCCCGGTGCCCGATGCGAGAATCGCGATTTATCCGTTCAAGCGGTCTTTCGTGGTGGCATCGTGCGCTCTCGATATCCAGGCCGGAGTGAGCGACCAATGCTACCTGCCCGGAATCGAGACGCCCGACAAGGAGACCTGGTACATCAACATGGGCGCTCAGGATAAGAACTTCTTCACGGCCAATGCGATGCAGGCGGCGGCGGAGAGCGGGCATTGAGCCGGGATTAGCGCGATGCGGATGTGATCGGCGCGCGCGAGCGGCCGCGCCGAGACATTCGCCCGGACCAGGCTGCCAGCCGGAAGAAATCGAAAGCGGCCCGCGGTAGAGGGTGAATCTACCGTGGGCCGCTTTTTTCGCCGCTTGCTTTCCTGGTCCCGCGGCGATGGGACCTTATGAAACGGGCGGGCGGGCATCGGCTGCCCGCCCGGCCTCGATTCGGTTACCAGCGATTACGGCCGCCGCCGCGATTCTCGCCACCGCCGCGACGGTTATTGCCGCCGCCGCCGAAGCTCGATTCGCGGGGTTTGGCCTCGGCGACCTTGATGTTCCTGCCCTTCAACTCCGTCTCGTTCAGTTGTTGAATTGCGTTGGAAGCATCCTCCGCACTCGCCATCTCGACGAATCCGAAGCCCTTGGACTGGCCGGAAAATTTGTCCGTGATGACGGCGACGCTTTGCACCTGTCCGTACTGTGAGAACAGTTCTTCGAGGTCGCTGTTGGAAACCGAGTAGGCCAGATTGCCTACGTACAATTTACTGGGCATTCGTTGCCCTCCGTTAGTGATTGCCGGGAAGCTCTCGAACAGAAAGCCCGGGCCAATTCCCGGGCCCGGTTGAAGGAACAATCCGAGCGTTGAAAAAATTGTACGCGAGTGGCGCCGCCGACGCTAGTAGGTTTTTTTGACTGTGCGGACGGCCGCTCCGGCGCGCCGCCGGCTCGATGGCGCCCGCCCCGGGCCGCACGAGTGCGGCGCTCAGGAGTGGCGCCCCCTGCGGGATTCGAACCCACGGCCCCAGGATTAGGAATCCTGTGCTCTATCCATCTGAGCTAAGGGGGCGCACGCCCGTTTGACGATCACCAGCCCGCAGACGGGCAGGCTAACCTGCGGAAGCCTGCTTGCCAAGTAGAGCCTCGATGCGGTGTCATGGACACTGGAACGGCCAGGAGCAAAAACATTTGAGGGCATCCGCATCCGGCGGTAGAGCCGCGCGACGGAGAACATCAACCGCCGGCTGCGGCATCCGCTCGAAGAAGCACGGTCTCATGACCGTGCCCTTATACCAAGGCCGATCACCGCGTGTGCGTTCGCAGGACACGCGGGTCACTCAGGGATCGTGCATGAGCGTGGCCGCACTATGGAGTGAACGGGCCGATCGCGACGTCATTGGGAGAATTACCGACAAAGCCCGTGTTGATGGTCGCGATGGGCGCCTGGTTGACCGTGCCGACGAAGGTGCTGCCCGTGAACGGGGGATAGACTGTCACAGTGAAGTTCCCGGTGTTGGCGACGTAGATGTTCCCGCTGGAATCCAGCGCGATGCCTTGCGGATGACTGAGCCCGGTGCTGTCGACGCATGTGCCGGTGCCTGAGCCGCTGCAACATGGATAAGGCGCACCACTCCCTGTACACGCGCTGTCGAATTGACCTGCGATAGTCTCGAGCGGCGCCGTATTTCCGCCGCTGCCCGCCCCATAGATCGCGACGCTGACGCCCCCGCTGCCTGGCGGTCCGCCGTCGTTTGTCACGTACATATTCCCGCTGGAATCCAGCGCGATACCGTACGGTGCGCCGATTTGGGTCAGGTCGGTGGTGCAGGTTCCTCCCTCAGGCACAGTGATACAGGCGATCATCGAGGTCGGGGCGATATCGCCATTGGAGCCTGCTGGATAGGAATTGATGTATGGGCCGCCAGGGCTTACCACGTAGATGTTTCCCCCGGAATCCAGAGCGACGCCGGATGGTCGAAAGAGGGCGGTCATGTCGCCAGGCGGCGTGCCGGTGCATCGGATCTCGCTGCCGGGCGAGATGTTGTCGTTACCGCCGGCGGGGAAGACCAGGACGGCGCCATTGCTCGCGCACGAGGTGGCGATGTTCGCGACATTCGCCGTGTAGATATTCGCGCCGGCGGAATCCAGCGCAAGGCCGTATGGACCATCCAGCTCGGTGTTGGCGCCGGAGATAGTGCGGATCGGCGCCGCATTACCGCTGCTGCCCGGTGCAAAGACACTGACGCTGGAGGCGGCAAAACTTTGGTTCGCCACGTAGATGTTGCCGCTTGAGTCCAGCGCGATTCCGCCCGGGATAGCCAGCCCCGTGTTGTCAACGCACGTGCCGCTGCCTTTACCGCTGCAACACGCATATGGCGTCCCGGCAGAGGTGCACTGACTGTTGAACTGGCCCACGATAGTGACGGCCGGTGCTATGTCGGGATTGCCGCCGATCGGAAGCGGATAAGCCGTCACTTGGTCCACAACGCCGGGGCCGCCACCGCCGCTGGTGACCCACAGTGCGACGCCCGGCGTGGCGGTCGCTGTCGGTGTGGCTGCCGTCGATGTTGCGGTCGGAGTCGCGGTCAGAGTTGGTGTGGGGGTGACCGTCGCAGTCCGGGTCGCCGTGGCGGTGGCCGTGCGAGTCGCCGTGGCGGTTGGAGTGGCGGTCCCGGTAGGCGTCGTGGTTGGCGTCGGCGACGGCGTGGGAGTCAGAGTCGGGGTCGGAGTGGGCGTGGCGGTGGCCTTTGGTGCGACTCCCTGGCAGAGCAGGGGAATGCTTTGCGGTTTGCAGCCCTCGACTCCAAAGGTGAATTTCAGCTTGTCTTTGAACTTCCCAACGGAAGGCGGCGTACAACCTACGAAAACGACGCAGACGGCACTCGGTGCAAATTCTCCCCCCTCGCACGTGGTCTGGGACTGTCCTTTCTCGATAGAGAACGGCGGCGTGTCCGCTACCCCAATCAACACAATGTCAGCGGATACAGTCTTGGAAGTGTTTGTCACATAGGTGACTTTATCGTCCTTCAGTCCCACCGGGACCTTGCCGAAGTTGAGGCTGTCCGGTTCAAACTTGAGCGTCGGGCACCCCTTTCCTTTTGCCTCGGCCTGCGCGGGTGCGAGCACGGGCATCACGACCGCGATGGCGATCGACAAACCGGCGAGGAACGCGAAAAGCTGTTTCCCCCACGCGGACATGGCTTTCCTACGCTGCCTAACGATGCTGGCAACAAGTCCCGTGAGAGGCAATTGAGAAAATGGGGATTCGATTACCAGCAGGTTTCGCGCCGCGCGCGGGTGTAATAAAAATGGATCGACGCAGGCCGGCATTACCCGGCGCGAACCGCCGGGGCGATCCCCGGCCGCAGAGGCTCAACACGATGGCAGATCAGAACAAGTTACCCAGGCGGCACAGCAGCGTGCTCCTCGACGGCCCGTCGCGCGCCGGCGCCCGCGCGATGATGAAAGCAGTTGGATACTCCGACGAGGACCTCAGCCGGCCGCTCATCGGGGTCGCTCACTGCTGGATCGAGATCATGCCCTGCACCGCCCACCTGCGGAAGCTCGCCGAGGACGTCAAGCGCGGCGTGCGCGCGGCGGGCGCCACTCCGGTCGAGTTCAACACCATCGCGATCTGCGACGGCATCTCGATGGGCACCGCCGGCATGCGCGCATCGCTCATCAGCCGCGAACTGGTCGCCGACTCGATCGAATTGACCAGCCGCGGCCATCTGTTCGACGGCGTCGTTGCGCTGTCGGGATGCGACAAGACGATCCCGGCCGCGGTGATGGCGCTGCTCAGGCTCGACCTGCCATCGGTGATGCTCTACGGCGGCTCGATTCAGCCGGGCCGCTTCGGCGATAAGAACGTGACAATCCAGGACGTGTACGAGGCGATCGGCGCCGAGGCCGCGGGCAAGATTACCGTCGAGCAGCTCAGCCAGCTCGAAAATGCGGCCTGCCCGGGCGTGGGCGCGTGCGGAGGCCAGTTCACGGCCAACACGATGGCGACGGCGTGCGAGCTGCTCGGGATTTCGCCCGCGGGCGGAAATTCAATTCCGGCAACCGATCCGCTCAAGCCGCAAAGCGCGTACCGCGCGGGCCAGCTCGTCGTCGAACTGCTCAAGAAGGATTTGCGCCCCAGCCGCATCGTCACGCGCAACGCGATCGAGAATGCGATCGCCGCGGTCGCGATGACCGGCGGGTCCACCAATTCGGTGCTGCATCTTCTCGCGATCGCGCGCGAGGCCGGCGTCGCACTCTCGATCGACGACTTCGATCGCATCAGCGCGCGCACGCCGCTGCTCGCCGACCTCAAGCCGGGCGGACGCTTCGTGGCCTGCGACCTGTACGCCGCCGGCGGCATCCCGCTCATCGCCAAGCGCCTCCAGGAGGCGGGCCTGCTTCATTCCGAGGAAATCACGGTGACGGGCCGCACGATCGGCGAGGAGGCCCGCGACGCCCGCGAGACCAGGGGGCAGGAGGTCGTCCGTCCGCTGGCAAACCCGATCCAGCCCACGGGCGGCCTGGTGATTCTCAAGGGCAACCTAGCGCCGGAGGGATGCGTCGCGAAGATCGCAGGCCACGAGCGCATGAACCATCGCGGACCCGCCCGCGTGTTCGACTCCGAGGACGACGCGTTCAAGGCGGTCTCGGCGCGCAAGATCAATCCCGGCGATGTGGTCGTCATCCGGAACGAGGGACCAAAGGGAGCGCCCGGGATGCCCGAGATGCTCCAGGTAACGGCGGCGCTGGTCGGCGAGGGACTCGGCGAATCGGTCGCGCTGCTTACCGATGGCCGTTTCTCGGGCGCAACGCACGGCCTGATGGCGGGGCATGTTGCGCCGGAGGCGGTCGTCGGCGGGCCGATCGCAGCGCTGCGCGAGGGCGACATCATCGCGTTCGACGTCCCCAAGCGCCGCCTCGATGTCGAGCTGAGCGCCGAGCAGATCGCCGATCGGCTCAAAGGATGGCGCAAGCCCAAACCGCGCTATGAATCGGGAGTGATGGCGAAATACGCCGAACTCGTCTCGTCGGCATCGCGCGGCGCGGTGACCAACTAGGAACCGCCCGGCGGGAGCGAGATCCGATGACCTTCGGCCGGCGGCAAATTGCAATCGCGCGCGTAGTGGCCGTGCTCGTGCTGCTCGCTCTCGGCGCCGGGCCTCGCTCCGCGCGCGCCGAGGATGACTGGAAGGTAATCGAAAAGCATACCGAGGGTCCCGCCCCGGACACTGAATCCGCGCCCAAATCCGACCAGACCGTGGTGGCGTGCGGCGAGGCCGCCCGTCCCGCGTCGGATTCGTATCGCGCGATCGTTTCGCAGCTCAACGACATGAACGGGGTTAATTTCCGCGTGTACGAGTCGGTGGCTGAGATCAGCCCGCACGTGCGCGAGGGCGGATGCATCTTCTACAACGCCGCGTTCCTCGCCAGACTGCTCGCCAACTGGATGAATATCAGCGACCCGGAAGCGATGAA